>Ga0209442_1000063_pt1 | contig 60061 bp, 53 predicted proteins | sample LauGreSBDMM110DD_2_FD_187565 | JGI IMG/M metagenome (GOLD analysis project Ga0209442, IMG submission 187565) | Freshwater lake microbial communities from Lake Michigan, USA - Sp13.BD.MM110.DD (SPAdes) (version 2) | ecosystem: Environmental > Aquatic > Freshwater > Lake | place: Lake Michigan...
TTACTTCGCCAGCCGAACCATAAATAACTGCTTTGCTATTTACAATTGTTCCTGCGACAGAATTATCAATTAAATTCAATTCGGAAGTAGTTGCAGTAACTCCATCTAATACATTTAATTCGGCAGCAGATGCAGTAATTGATGTTCCCGCAATTTGTAGTGTAGTTGCGTTTACTTCGCCGGCCGAACCATAAATAACTGCTTTGCTATTTACAATTGTTCCTGCGACAGAATTATCAATTAAATTCAATTCAGAAGCAGTTGCAGTAATTGATGTTCCCGCAATTTGTAATGTAGTCGCGTTTACTTCGCCAGCTGAACCATAAATAACTGCTTTGCTATTTACAATTGTTCCTGCAACAGAATTATCAATTAAATTCAATTCAGCCGCAGTTGCAGTAATTGATGTTCCACCGATGCTTAACGTTGAGAAATTACCTGTAGATGCACTAGACGCACCGATTGTGGTTCCATCTATGGTTCCACCGTTAATATCCGCTTTGGCTATTACAACTGACCCCGTTCCCTTTGCATTAAGGTTCAAGTCAATATTTGTATCGCCACCATATGCTTCTATAATAGGAGCAATACCTGTAGCAGCATTCGTAATCTTAATTTCATTGACCGCTAATGAAATTGGACTACCAAACACAATTAACTCATTACCGTTTGCATCCGCGATATATCCATTGTTAACAAATTTAGGTTGGGTTAACGTGGGTGAAGTAGCAAATACGAGACTACCTGTTCCAGTCTCATCACTAATTACACCGGCTAATTCAGAAGAGGTCGTCGATGATAATACAGATAACTTATTACTCGTATAAACCCCATTTGTTACCGTAGAAGCATTACCGGTTAACGCACCCACAAATGTAGTCGCAGTTAGAGAATTGGTTGCCGAATTGTATTGTAATCCGCCATTTGTATATAATGCATTAGTTCCAGTAGCATCTTTGGAAAATATTGGAAAACATGTAGTATCCGTAGATTCAGACGCAAGATTCACGTTATTACTTACTCCTGTAACGGTTCCGGAAAAGGTGCCGGAAATTGTGCCTCCTACATTTAAATTCTTTTCAATACCAACGCCACCGTCAACAATAAGAGCACCACTATCTTTATTACTTGATTCTGTTGTATTATTAATAGTAACGACACCGGCCGTTGTAATGCTATTTGAACCGTTATTAATGGAACCAAAACCAGAAACAATTGAACCACCACTGAGTGCCCCTACGCTGGTTATATTTGTTTGAGCAGCAGTTTGAATCGTCCCTGTAAGAGTTCCACCGCTAATAGCACCGGCCGTTGTAATGCTATTCGACCCATTATTAATGGTTCCAAATCCGGTACCAATCGACCCGGCACTGAGTGCACCTACACTCGTTATATTCGGTTGGGAAGCAGTAAGGATTGTTCCAGATAAGTTAGCCTTCACCGTCCCCGTTGTCCCAGAATATACTCCACTTGCGACAGATGCATTCGTCAAATACATAAACGTGCTATCGGTAGCATTATAACCAAAAAACCCGAATGTTGATGGAGAATTATCGCTATAAAATTGTATACCTCTATCTGCCGCATCTGTCGTATAACCCTTTCCTATTTCAATTACCGGATCGCCAAGGAACACCTCGGTAGAGGTAATTGTTTCAATATTCCCTTGAACAGTTAAACTGCCGGCAATGACCACACTACCAGAACCATTGGGGTCAAGTGTAATATTACCATTCGCTCCATTCGCGATCGTAATCGACCCAGAATCGGTTCCGTCATTGGTGTTCAATACCAAGTTACCTGCACCATTTGACGATATCGTAGCGGTCGCACCGGAATCCCCTACAACAACTGTATCTGCAGATAACACTACATTACCGGTTCCATGAGGAACCAATGTGATATTTTCATTCGCCCCATCGACGATTGTTATAGTTCCGGTGTTCGCATTCCCGGTTTGCAAAATAAGATCATTATTCCCATTTGATTGTACAATACCATTGGCTCCCGTATTACCAACGGTTATTTTACCAAAATACGCATCTCCATAATTTCCCGTAAAAATATCGGCTGTATTTGATGCTTCTGGAATGAATACAAAACTGGTTGCGCTCTTATCATAGCCGAAAAAGCCCTGTTTCGAAACATCGCCGCCGACATAATTGAATGAAATGCCTCTGTCTAAATTATCAGGTACGTCGTTTGATCCCAATTGGAGGACGGGGTTTTTAATCACAATTGTTGTAGATCCGACCTCAAGTTGACCTGCGGATAATGTCCCGCCTATAGAAAGATTTTTAGAAAAATTACTGTTTCCGGATACATCCAATGTACCATTAATAAATGTATTACCAGTCTCCTTATCTAGCGTAAATGTCGGTGCTCCGGGCGTGTTGTAATAATTGGCTTCGATTGTCCCCGTATTGCCCTTTGGTATATAGAAGGCGAAATTTACCGATAAGTCAGAGAGGGCGGATGTTCGTACGACCGATGCGGGGGTGGTCGGACTGACGGTATAAGTTCCTGATACGTCAATTGTCGGCGAAAACCCACGCGGGCCTGTTTCACCTCTAGGTCCGGACGAACCGGGCACACCTTTGTCTCCTTGATTTCCTTTATCCCCCTTAACGCCCTGGGGGCCTTGTGGACCAGTCGGGCCAGTATTTCCCAGTTGAATATATGTCGGTGTTGTAACGGGCATTATAAAAATAATGTATATATTATAGCCAATTATAATATAACACGAATTTGGAGCGAACGCTACAATTATCTAAATTTAATAGACTATCTTTATATTTGAGTAGCCAATTAAATTTATAAAATTGAATTCATTTTTGAATTATAAAATTAAGACACATACTAGATAATTAAAAATAATGCCTACATCATCTTATGATAGTTTCAAGCGAACCGGAGCGTCGGCGGATGAATATGATCCAAAAGATGATTTTATAATTTATGTATTTGTATATAGACCAATTATATTGATATTCTGTTTAATAGTCATCCAAATTTTGTTATTCAGGTTGGGCCTGGTTGTTTAAAATTCAAACATACACTTACATTAACTTACCGATTGTGCAAATAAATTCATCGTGGAGTTCATATCGAACCCCAATTACTCTTGATGTTATTTTTTCACCTTCTTTGATCTCGTTAAGACGGTTATCCAGATGATGGTGGTCGCGCGCGATAAACATCGTAATCGGCATATTACCGTCATCGTCGATTACTTGTGCGTGAATGCCCGCCTTTGTAACGGTTTTGCAGATACATTCAACCAACATACCTTCTACAGGGTGGCACGCCATGCATTCAAATACAACCTTAAATTCAACAACATCCGAATTTACATTTCCGCTAGAATAGTTGATAATGGTGACCGATCCAGGTTTAATATATCCTTCGTTGATGCACTTACCTGTAATTTCAGCGTTTATTTTACGCTCCAGATTTTGCTTCACATTCTTGCCGATTTCAACAATAGATAAACATACCTTTTTGTCTAAAATCGACTTCATATAGACACCGAAAATTTTACGTTCGGGTTCCTTTTTTTCGGACGGACCTGACTTTTTCACCGTTTTTCGAATAATAGTAGTAGACATTTGTTCCTTAACAATATAATATGGGCGACATTTTATATTGTTTAAACTTCAATTTTGTATGGACGGTTATCGTATTCCTATAATCATCCCTGACAAGGAAATGTTTTTCTTTTTGAAAAATTCTTTCGCAAGTGCATTCATTTTTGTATATAGTATACAATCCTTGATTTTACGTTTGAAGTCGGCGTTCTCGGTTAAACATAACAAATCATAGAAATAATAATACGCGTCGTGCTCTATTTTGCACTTGTATTCTTTTGGAATATGATTGTGTTCTATGAATTCAAATACGTCGACGTATTTATTCATATCGATCAAAGATCCATCTGTTCTATAATTCAATGGTTTGTAAAGTTTGTCCGTAGCAGAGTTACGTATAATAAACATATCTATCAATTTCTTGTATTTTTCAATATTGTTTAAATTTGGCTTGTTTAATATGGTGATGAATTTGTCGGTTAAAAACCCAAGATTCGGCGATGCCGTGCTGCACGCCATAACATATTTCGTTTTTCCAATGAGAGTTGATAATAAATTAGTGTATGAAGTATAACAAGAATCGAGTATGAGTAGTTCAATACCTCTGATATTCTCAAACATTTTGGTTTTAAAGTTGTATTTCTGGTTTTCAAATAACCAATAGGAGTGTCCGCCGTAATATAGAATGTTTTTTTTTCCGGGGACATAACAATCGGCATACAATTTTTCTATTCCGGTTTTTATGTTTTTGTAATTAATTTTCATTCGATCGATTTTCGTTGACGTATATGTATTCCTGTTTATGTTGATCGATTGACTATCGTAGAAATTTTTCGAATGATAAACAATATTTATAGGAATTGTATTATTCGCATCTAGTAGACCTCCAAGATCTAAAAAAAACGATGATCGAAGACTTTTATCGTCTTCACACACAAACATCATTATATTGTAGTCCATTTAATTGTAACCGATGAAAATAATATATATTTTATACAGATATATTATTGTGGGTTGTGGGAACTATTTCCTAAAATCGTGCACCAATAAATGAATGATTTATACAGTTTGGAGCGATCCGTAGCCGAAGGCGAAGCGTAAGTTGAGCGATTGAACTCCGAAGACGCTAGTCGAAGGAGTTAACTTCATTATCGTAGAATGGGTGAATATTCAACAGTGTAAAATTGATATTTATAGCATTATCATAATATAATTCAACTCTTGATATATTATATTAACACCCCTTTCTATTTCCATAACACTTTCATCAAAAATGGACGAAATCGATATCGCACTAACCGATATTCGGATTCAGATTCAGTCGATACAATGTAGGATTGTGCATAACGAATTGAATGTAATTCACGATAAATTAAGTATCATTGAAGCGTGGCTTCGAGATAATCCGCCAGATAATGAACCCAACATATCTGAAAATCAACCTCCGGCCACCGACGCATATATTTCACTCCAACCACAACCTGGATTCCAGCGAAAAAAAAGACGATTATATTGAATGTTCGACGGCACGAAGTTGCGCAACAATTTGTTCGTATTTTACAATCTCTTCTTTCGATCCTAATAAAACGGGCGTCCGTTGATGAATATTTGAAGGAACGATGTCCAAGATACGGTCCATACCCATGTTTGCGACAATAGCCATACCGCCTGCCTCCTCTAAAATCATAGCCATAGGAAAGCATTCATATAATACGCGCAGTTTACCATGCACATTTTGCTCGTCCCACGGATAACAAAACATTCCGCCATATAATAGTGTGCGGTGAATATCAGATACCATTGAACCGACCCATCGTTGGGTATATTTTGTAGATTTTGTCCGATATTGTTCAATATAGGTTCTGATATCAGCCCCCCATCGCCCGCAATTCGATTCATTCACACTGTATATTTTCTTATGTTTTGTGGTAATGTCCAAGATGCCTGTATGTATATATTCACGCGTTTTTGTATCCAACGTAAAACGGTGTGTCCCGAGCCCCTTCAATGAGATTACCATATCGGTGGATCCACCATACAAAATATATCCTGCACATAGAATATTATTACCGTTTCGTAATACGCGGTTTTCGACCGATTCGGTCTTATTTATATCCAAGGTGATCGAGAAAATTGTCCCAACACCGCAATTGCAATCAATATTCGATGAACCGTCCAATGGATCAAACGCGACTATATAATTTCCGCTATGGGCATCGTCGACCACAATCACATGATCGTTTTCTTCGGATAATAACAACGAACATGCACCAGATTGAGTTAAATTCTCAATCATAATATCATTTGTTAACACGTCGAGTTTTTTTTGTTCGTCGCCCGAACTATTTTGGACCCCGCCGTGAAAAACGCCCGTATTATTATCCAATGCGACGCGATTTACTAAATGTTCAATTTCGATCCCACTTTTATCAATCGCAGAAAGGATCTGAACAATATTTAAATCGACGTCGCGATCACGTAAAAAGTGACCAAGATTCATACTATACAAAATAGGCATATTTTATGAACCGCGAATAAAATTATGTGAAATTGCTTAAATTTTTCTATATTTTGATATTTTATTGTATTCGGCCTCTTCGGGGTTTAAAAACCAAATCTTACCCCCTGTTTTTTCGGTCGTGTGGTGACGCAATATGATTTCAACGATTACACACAATCCTAATTGCATGGTTTCCTTGGTATTATCCAATGTGTATATGGTCGACCCGCCGGCATCGGGTGTTTCCAATATCTCGTTCAAACGCTTTATGATATCTCCTTTCCCCGGGGTTTGTCCGCTCAGTCTGGTTCCCGTATTATTTTGCATTTGGGTGACGTCTTTAATACGGAATACCATTTCCTTTCCAGTTCGAAACATGTCTATGAATCCGATAATTCTAGAAAAGTTCGCACTTTCGCGCTTAAACTGCTTATTCAATAATCCGGCCTCCTCAAAATTACGTATATCTTCTGGTTCTGCCGGAATCCAATTTGTTGGATCGTCGGATGATTGCATATACAAATCCCATGAATTCTTACCCGCCAACATAAATAACGATTTATTGCGTAAGGTCATCATTTTCGTGTCTAGATAGGTTTTAATCGCGGTCTCAGTTTCGCTGAAACCAGATTCTGGGCGTATCTTGGTATATAGATGAGATATCACAGCCAATTTTTCATCAGGCATCAGCATATCTATATTGTGACGTATAAAATGGTCGACCAAATCGCCCAAGCCAATTTGATGAACGGTTTGCAAGTGGTTTACAACTCGGCTCGCGTGTTTATACCAGTCCTGTTCTCCCTGTTTAACCGTCTGCTGCGTAGTTGCGGCAGATACATTAGCCTCGATCGATTTCAATATTGTCTCGTAATTGGACGTTTCCGATTTTTCTGCGACGGACTCTTGGGTCTTCGACGGAAATTCTTTCGGTATTTCCATAGATACCGAATAATTTTTATAATCGATGGGCACCGATCGTTCGAACACAGTAACATTTTCATCATTTATCTCAATCGGCTGAAATGCATATAACTCATGTTTATTTACCATATTTCCACGTCTTCCGTATCGGTCAAACAAATATTCTGTTTTATTTTTCACAAACGCGGTGAGTGCGGCGTAAATTTGGGTGATCGGATATTGTTTTGTAATATTAATTTGTTCGATTAGTTCTGTTAGTGAGTATACGGCTTCTCCCTTGGATTCGTCTCGGAATAACTGGCGTATTCGTCGCATAATACGGTCATTATTCGACTGGGCATACTGCATTGAATATGTTTCTTGGACATTTTCCCGCGCGATTTTCTTACCTGCGTTACATTGAAATTCGCAGTTGTCCATATAATCACATAAATCTGTGTGTGGACGATCCCCAATATTATACGGAATTACTAACCGGTCGGTAGAAAGTTCGATCTGTATCTTCTGATTTGACGCAAGTTCGAGCAATTTGTCTACCGTAAAATTCGTTTGTTTAATATTTAACGCACAGTCTACCGCGGTTTCCTTCAATATACGCGTGACTTCACCAATCCTTTCCGCTTTTTTCTTGGCTAATCGGTAAACATACACATCTGTTGCCTCCTCGGTCGGGGACCCCTTTAATATAGACCCGTGCATATAAATTTCAACATTTCGCATCTTAAACGGTAGACGACAATGACTCAAATTACGAACGCCGCGGCCAATAACTTGTTCAATACGGTTCATATTATACCAAGGTTCCAAAATGTGCAACTGTCTAATACACTTGAAATCCAAACCCTCTGATCCCGCCTTGGAAATTAACACGACCTTGACCATCTCACCGTTCTTATTCATCAAACCGGTAATATCTTTCATATCTGCCGCATTTTGTGGTGAATATGATTTATCGCCCGTAATCATCACGTATTTCGCTGGTCTAAATCCGGTAGGCGTCTTACTTTTGGGTAGCATTGTAAGCGCATTTATGGGTTCAACCGGCGGCTGGCGAAACAGTGAACGCGTGTTCGCCGACGTCCCGTGGCGTGTAAAGCCCATTTCTTCAAGTGCGAGAGCCATGGGGACAATTCCACCATCAATATACTGGGAATAAATCATTACAATCCCAGTAGAATGGCGAATAATTTCACATATACGGGCAATTTTCGCACTATATTTTGAAATTTCCGAGGGGCTAAAAATACGACCGTATTTTTGTTGTATTTCGGGTCGATATTCAAAATTATATTTTGCGGGATTCTTGGTCATAGACTCGTCGGTATAGGTCATAACCGTATTCATCCCACGTTTGCCGACCATGGTTGCTCGAGGATCCTTATTGTCTTCATCGATCACGGTTAGATCCGCCGTCAGTTCGCCACGTTCAATCTGGGCGTCCAAGTTCGCACTCGGGTATACCATGTTCAATGCCTCAATTGGTGTCTGTAAACGACGAAATCCAAACTTGTCGAGATCCTCGAAATTTTGTGTCGTATTCGTATTCTGCTCAATATCCTTACGTATTCCGCGAATTACCAAATTATATGCCTTCTCTTGGTAATCTTCCAAACTGGTAACATAAAGGGGCATATTTTTCAAAGGGTCGTCAATATCACGGCCGTTTAATTGTATAGTAGGCAAGGTGACCTGTTTTACAACGGTTCCCATTAACGTCTGACCCGCACGAAGTAAACTGCTGGCCACTTCTACCGGACCTTTAAATGTGCGTTCCTGTGCAAATGTCTCAGGATATATACGATAGGGAAAGGTATACGGGTTTTCACCCCGGACATACGAGACATACCCAATCAATTTCCGATGGAGCAATTCTCGGCCTCCTTCCTCGATTATTTTTCCACTCGAGTCCATTTTTGGCTCTTTGAGTTTACCGTCGGCGGTGAATACTTCATCTTCCGAGATCAATCCGCGTTTATCATTCGCATTCATTAAATTTACTAACCATATGATTTCTGTATGGGAATTATACATAGGTGTAGCGGATAGCAATAATAATCTCATATTTATGCAGTGCTTGGCGAGCTTTAATAAATATTGAGCCGTTTTACCGTCGGTATTATCTTTTGCGAGACGAATATTATGAACTTCGTCAATGATAATCATTCGATTATTAAAAAATTTACGCATATTGAGGACCTCCTGTTTATGCGCTTCTTCCGGACTATATTTCGCATCTGCTGGTAACGCCGTTTTTTTACGTATATAATTAGCCAATTCTACATACCCCATAAAAACATAGTATTGATTTATAATTGTTTTTATTTGACTAATCACCTTTTCCTTAGGAAGACCCTTCAAACTCGTCGGATTGACCTCTTTCACCAAAGAATTACCAATGCATGAATCAATATTCCATACACCGTCGACTTCCCTCAATCGGCGCTCGTCGAATAATTGTAATTTAAAATTAGCTTGGACATTCGGTGCGGCAACCACAATAATACGTTGTTTAATACCAACTTGCTTCATGTATGCTCGCATTTCTTCTGCTATTCCAATCGAACTGCACGTTTTACCGCTTCCCAGTCCATGATATAACAACAAACTATTGTAGGGTGTTTGAAAGGATAAAAAGTTTTTAACAAAAAGTTGATGAGGGAGCAATTCAAACTCGGCTTCGCACATTTTATCTGCGTATGATTGAATGTCGCGTATTTCGCCATCATATCGTGTCTCGTCAAACTCGTCGCGTATTGCGATTTTAGCGGCGAATGCTGGATCGTTGACCGATGGATATAAGAATGATTCTTCCGAATCCTTTTCGGCGTTTGCATCATACTCCATTTTTTCTTGTTTTCTGCGATGCATATTCGTATTCTTGGACAAAACCGCAATTGAAGTGTCTGTATTAATGGGAGTAGAATCGGTAGATGACGCTATATCTGGAACACTCACCGACGCTTCGGTTCGCCCCAGACCCGCGTCTTCGGATATCAATCCTATAACTGCGGTCTGCTTTGCTTCACCTACGGTTTCATCTATTTTATCCGGGACATTTACAGTCGCCACAACTTCCGGCGGTTTGACCGTTTCAACGAACGGTTTTATACATTCTCCGGCCGGATTCGATTGCGTCCCGGGTGGACAATTTATGCGTGGTGGACGACGTATTTTTATAGTTTTTCGTTTTATATTAGTAGACGGAATGATATTCGGTTGTTCCATCGCAATATACGTATATACATTAGACGTATATTTCGATTCCTTCATTTTACCATGCAAATGGTTATTTCGGTTGCCGTCGACTGAGTTCACTAAACTCCTTCGGCTAACGTGTTAGGTGTTATAAATTTTCAATCGTAGTTTTTTTACCATGGCATTCGCGACATAATGCGACTAAATTATCAACGTGATTACTTCCGCCATATTCCAACCGAATTTTATGATCAACTTCAAACCAGGCATTCAGTTGTTCGTTGCATTCTCCGCATTTCCAATTCTGTCTAGACGCAACAAACTTTTTCTTGGTTTCACTGACGGACCGCTTTGTGCTTTTTTTACCGGAATGCATGATGCGTTCTTCTTGTCGTATTTGCCGGTTTGGTATTTGCACGACATCGTGATCCCCTCCCCCGTTTTGAAAACTATGTTTTGATGTAAAATCCAAGATGGGCGACAACATAGAAGTTGTATTTTTATCTACGGGCAAATATTTCAAATATTCATTCGAAGTCACCAAAATATTTTGCGCGTTGGCGGGATTTTTTTTGATTAATACGTATAATACAAATGCACCAAATACAACCCCGCCCATTTGAAACTGCTTTTTATACATCATTATATTTTTTGTATACTTGCCGTCAGTATACATATGAAATAGTATACCTCCTGTGATTAAAATTAACCACAATTCAACCCGCATATTTATATTGTAGGTATAAAATAGTCGGGCCCAATGTTTTGGATGAAACATCAGTTACATGTTCATCAATATAACATAGCAATAAACACAATGCATATCACTGTGAAGAATGCGATAATATATTCTCTCTTAATATGAAATTGTTCCGACAGTTTAATCTGTTTCGGCTTATAATGTGCTTTATATTGATCCAATGCTTCAAATAATGTAATCTCCTCTTTTCCAAGAATGCGGTTTATACGATTATGTATGAAATGGACCCATCGGATAAAGGAATCTCGATTATCTAAATAGGGGGAAACTGGAAATCGGTCCAATAAAGATATAAAATGATTGCCTATTTCGGGGTTGGGAATAAATAGCGGGAGGTTCTGTATGAAATCATAGTATTTGCGTTTCGTAACAGAATTTGGGGTAATAGGATACGTTTGAGCAATCGTGTGTAAAACGAACCAATACGGCGGACCCCATATTTCAGGAAGGAGCTTTTCCGAATCAATCATCGAAAATGAGGTAGGTATGAATGTATTTTGTATATAATTCGCATGCTGTTCTTCCATGAAAGGAAAGTATATAAACAATTGCGACTATAATAATGTAGAATAACCGTAGATTATGCAAAAACAATCCGACGCATATTGCAATAATTGTGGAAAATCGGGTCACTTATATCATCATTGTAAATTGCCCATTACAAGTAATGGGATAATCGCATTTCGGTTTGTGCAAAATGAACCTCAATATTTACTCATTCGTCGAAAGGATACGTTAGGACACATCGATTTTATGCGAGGGAAATATTCAGTAACAAACAAGCAATACATCATAAATATGCTAAATCAGATGACCGTGGATGAAAAGTCCCGTCTACAAGCAGACAATTTTGATACTCTGTGGAATTCAGTATGGGGAGGAAATGCTATATCTGCTCAATATAAGGGTGAAGAGTGCAGTTCGCGTGAAAAATTCAACCTTCTTAGATCAGGAATAACAATGCATGACGGAATATATACATTGGATAATTTGATTACTCAAAGCAATGATCGAGAACAATGGGAGGAGACGGAATGGGGGTTCCCGAAAGGCCGCCGAAATCACCAAGAATCTGATTACGATTGTGCATTGAGAGAATTTCACGAAGAAACTGGATACGATCCGTCCAAATTACAAAACATTCAAAATCTTATTCCGTATGAGGAAATTTTTACGGGGTCGAATTACAAGTCATATAAGCACAAATATTACATTATGTATATGGATTATAACAATAGTTTAGAACAAAACAAGTTTGAGGAATCGGAAGTCAGTAAAATGGAGTGGAAAACGTATAGTGAATGCGTTGCGTCCATTCGAGCGTATAATAGCGAAAAACTGAATCTATTATTGAAAATTCACAATTGTATCACTCGATGCACGATTATATAAGCGGATGTTTTTATTTTACATCCATAACCCAGTTCACCCATAATGCCGTTTGGTCTGGATTACCATAATTACCGTGTTTTTTGTAATTATTTGCGATTCTCATATTGTTATGTCGGACACATAAATTATTGTTTGAACACACTATACTTTTCGAACAGTGTGTTCCCTTATTTTTCCCGGATGTTAATATTTGTATACATCCGATTCGACCAGAGGCCTTATTTTGATTGGCTTCGCATACATTTTCGTCCATTGTAAATGGGATAGATTTAAGTTGTCCCATTTTTACTGGCGTATTCGGAGTTCAATTTTATAATGGATGAAACTTCGAAGTTCATATAAAAATAAAATGTCCATTATTGTATAGTATTAATTAGATGAATACACAAAAAGATAAAATAGTTTCAAATAAAAAGAAAACGATGATAGATACTATGCAACAACGTATATATAATTGGTTCGCTGAATATTTTAGCGCCGGTCAAGACGGTATAAATCGAAGACGCGCCTTGATACGGACAGCAATTATATCGGCTGTCGTATTATTTTCATGCATAACCGTATTAAATATTATTTTATCACCCGGAACGGCCGAATATAATATCCAAAAGTATTTTTTCCTCTATACGATTCCGATATTTATAATATTCGCAATAATGTTAAATTTGGGTCAGGAACCGGAAACAACCAAGCTTTTCTTGAAGATATGCGGATTACTTATACTTGCGGCGATCGGTGTATATTATTATGCGACTCAAACGAGTTCCTTGTTTAACCTATCAATATTATCAAATTATTTCGCAATTGCAGCAATCGTGTTAGTTGGACTGGCCATTGTGTATCAATCGCTGATTGAGTATATGGAGAAATTGAAGGGATGGCCTGGATTTATAGCACAACTCGTGTTTTATATACCGTGTATCATTTGGGATTTATGGGAATATATTGTATCCGAATTTAATCTAACACCCTACTCGATTTATTTATTTATCGCATTCGAAATATTATTGATTGTTGTATATGCATATTTGCCCGATATATCAAATAGCGTAACCGGTATGGATAATGCGATTCAAGCGGTAGACAAGGTGATCTATTTGGATGGAGGCAGGCGTATTGTGGCGAATAGTGACGAACTAAAAATACCCAAGGACTCGCAAAAAGATCCGACCAAGTCGTTACAGGGCGATTATTTAACAAATTATGCGGTATCGATGTGGGTCTATATAAATCCGCAGGGTCCGACCGACCCGGCATATAACAAGGAAACCGAAATATTTAGTTATGGATTCACTGACGAACACGGCGTTCAACATGTAAAACCAATGATACGATATTATGGCGGAGGCGGAGGGGATGATCAGAATATCGAACGCAATAAATTCGTATTCTATTTTTCACGATACCCCCCGACTCAACAATACGCATCAGATGCCCACACGTTTTATGACGTGACTCTACCGAATCAAAAATGGAATCAAATCGTGTTGAATTATAACCGAAATATTGTGGATTTGTTCATAAATGGCGTTTTAGAACGAACATTTACGATGAACGGAGATATGCCTATATACAATGATCTTGATACCATCACGGTTGGCGACGATAGCGGATTGAAAGGCGGTATATGCAATGTCGTATATTATAAACACCCATTAAGCAAGGAACAAATTGTGACGTCATATAATACAAAAATGAATAGCAATCCGCCAGTCTCATCGCCGATTGTTGAGTCTGAATAATAAGGTTGGGAAATGTTCAAACAATTTTATATGGACAGATTATATAATCGTATGGAACCTACGACAATCATTTTAGCCATAATTGTAATTGCTCTAGTATATGTGTTATACGTGTTTTTCGTAAGTAAATCATCCGTAATTAGCAAATCGGCGAGTTTGAAGGAGGGGGGTAATGCACCTATTACCGCAATTAATAGCGGACAATCGACCAGATATGCATATGGGATTTGGGTGTACGTAAACACCTGGGATGCTATGCGCGAGAAGACCATTTTTTCTCGCGACAAAAATATTCGTCTATATTTAGCGGCAAATAAACCATCATTGTATTGCACCATTACATGTTTATCCGCCAATGGTTCGTCCACCGTCGAACAAAATATTCTGGTTACTGATAATTTTGCCGTTCAAAAATGGGTATATATCATTATCAGCGCAGACAACACAATCGTCGACGCATACCTGGATGGTAAGTTGGTAAATTCTACGAAATTGGTGGGTTCGCCGAACCAACCAGCAACAGCAAAAGATTCTCCGGTCTTGTATGGTGCCGGATGGGATTGCTATGTGGCTGGATTTCAGAATTGGAATAACCCAATTGGCCCCCAAGAGGCTTGGGATAACTACTTAGCCGGAAATGGTAATGCTATGTCTCAATTCTTCGGAAGTTACAGTTTGAATCTAGGAATTTTCAAGGACAATGTCCAACAATCGTCGTATACAGTTGGGATGTAATTATAAACTTATTCGTCCACCCACGGTTTCCCGAGTGAACTCATTTCGAAGGAGTTCCAAAAAAAAGATGTTGTAAATATATAACAGATATATTTACAAATATGGATCAAGCGGCTCCACCAAATACAGAAAATAGTAAAATTCCCGTCGCGATAGCCCAAGCAGTTGAGAATACCGCCGATGGATTGTCGTCTTTCGCGTCAAATGTATCCAACAAGGTATCGAGTGCATCTACATACGTAAATGAATCTATATCTAGTTTCGGCAACGCCGATGTAGTTGGATCGAGCACGGATTTCCTTAGTTCAAATACATTGGTTGCGAAATTCGCATTCATCCTGTTGGTGTTAATTGGATTCATGATTCTAGTTAATTTAGGAGTTAAAATTATTGGTTATTTTATGAAGCCCAAAGGAAGCCCCTATCTTGTTTCAGGAACAATGAATGCAGCGAATGAAGTTATCATATACCAGGACCCTAAAAACACGAATTCTATACCTATTTTACGTTCGAACAATCAAAATACGGGAATTGAATTCACATGGTGTTTATGGATATTTGTAAACGATCTTGTGAAAAAGCCGCAATATTCGGTTATATTTAACAAAGGGAACGCAACATACGGGGACAATGGAATGGCTACTGTAAATAACGGACCGGGCCTCTATTTAGACAATAGCGGAAACAATCTAGCGGTTGCGATGAATACGGTTTCTGCATCGAATCCACAAGAGGTGATTACTATAAAAAACATTCCATTACGCAAATGGTTTCACTGTGCAATCCGAATCGAGAATACAGCCCTGGACGTATACATCAATGGAACGATTGTTTCGCGAAATATTCTGCAGGACGTTCCAAAACAGAATTACCAGAATGTGAATATATGTAACAATGGCGGTTTTAATGGGAATATTGCGGATTTACAATATTTCGACAAGGCGCTCAGTATATTTCAACTTAATAATATTGTTTCGTGGGGTAGAAATACAAACGCAGCGAATGCGGCTGGAACCGCGGACGCAAGTGGATTTCCATACTACATATCTAATTTATGGTATTCGTCCAATGCATAAGACTGGAGCGAGCCATTTGGCGAAGCCTAAGTTGAGCGACTGAACTCCGGAGATGTGCGACGCATATCGAAGGAGTTCGAATCAAACTTTTTATATTCAAATATTAAGTATCTATATACATAATATTTTAATGGCGAACATTTTACTGACTTGCACAAACCAGCGACGCCAACGTCAACGGTTTTTTTTACACGAAGCCGGTAGTGAAACCAGATACGATATAACATCGCCTTACATATATGATTCGTCTGGAGTATTAATCTATACCCCACGTGACTTAGATATGCGCCGAAAAACAGAAATATTGAGATACCAAAATTCGACGAACAATTCATCGAAAAGATCAAAATTCGCATACCTATCGAGTGTATCTAATACAACGTCTCGCGCATGTCCACGGTCGTTAGTGCCGACGTCAACAACCGCATGTGATGTTCCGGGTCCACCAATTATGTTGTATTATGATCCAGCGGTTCCATTGTATAACTATCAAAATGCTCAAACTATTACGTTTCAAGATATACCATATGATGATTTTAAACGTCTATACGACATCTTTCCTATTTACAATATTACGAATGATAATGGAAGCGAGAATACATTGACTGATATTATTATATTGAACCCAGATACAAACAATTTTACATTTGGATTTACTATTCCAGTTTCGGTAACATATAATGCTTATTTTGATAGCGCCGTTACAGTAAATAAGATAAACTCGGCACAATTGTTTATTCAAAGCGCGAAGATGGATGTATATTATAGCACTACACTTGTAGCATCGGAAAATGCACGTTATAATGAGACACCAAGGTATTCTACAGATTTATATGTATCAACTGTAAACATGAGTATAGACGTTCGCACAAGTGTAACGGGCACGGTAAATGTAACGCAGTTTGTTGGAACTATATACATACCGCCAATTCTATTACAAACCGTTACCCAATATGTATATACGTTTGTTATGACTGTAAACATGGGATACTCGGAATATTCTACAGATCCATCCGGAAACGCGTTTCGGAGTAATGTAAATGGAGGTAATGTTACAAACGTTGATGCATCCAGCTTAGAAAATGTTCAGTATGGAACGATCATAAATATTGAAGATGTTAATTTAATAACAACTACTAGTAATCTTCAAAATAGTAACACAAATTGCATCATCACATTATATCAGGCAAACATATACGACAATAGTAACGTGGTTGTTCAAAGCTCGGATATATCATACAATGCTTTTGCGGTAACTGCGACTCCTGTATAGAAACTCCTTCGGCTAAGATTCGCTAGAAAACTGCAGTTAATATTTAGATTTTTATCCAAAATATAGTAATATACTAAATATATTACTATAAACTCATCTGAGTGGCGTCTTCTGTATTCATTCGGGAAACTCTTGCGATATACAATGAGCGAACCCAAGGGGGCTATAACATACTAATAAAAGTAGACAAGGGTTTTAAAATGACCGGATTATCCGATCGAAAATTTGTATTGATTGAAAATGTATTTTTTAATATGGAAATCATGTGTTTTACGTGATGATTCCCGCAACCATTTATATTTGCCTGCAATTTATTAATATTCGTCTCGTCATAGCCCAACCCTTTGACGTTATTTATAACCTTCGCCTTCATTTGATCGAGGTTTCGACAATGATAATGAACTAAACATATGTCGGTCATAAAATAATCCGGTGTGCAATAGTGATTTCCGTGGTCAATTTCCCCCTTCCATGTGCGCCTATTGAAAAACGTTTTCGCCATATCCTTATAATCGTCATATTTTCCGTGTTCTGCGTCTACTGTCGCACGCTTATATCCATAAGTAGACCCATTGCTAATTTGTGCCTGAATATAATTTGCCTTAAACACGTTATTATCGAGACTCAATGAATTTAAATAACCAACTGTCTTGAACGGTAGAAGCCGATTTTGTTCCTTATCATAATAAACAATAAATTCATCTATATCTAATGGATATGCGATATCGTAATCGCCCTGGTCGGGTCGATGTATTAATTCATTCATATAATCACCCTTTTTTGTATAGTCTAATTCGCGAGATAGTCGAATACCTTTTTTCACATATTCTTTTAATTTTTCGTATGTTCCGTCGTCGCTCATATTATCAATTACATTTAAATTATTATAACCGAATAGGGTCCCATGATATTTTAACCAATCTTCCACTATATCAACCTCATTTTTTACCATAGTAAATAATTTAATTATCATATATGTAATTCTAATATTATACTATTATGCGATATAAATAAAATCGTATAATACCGTACTCGATATTCGTGGACATAATCAAAAATTTGTGTTGAACTATTAAATATAATATCCTTAAATGATCCGGTTGACGTAATATTCGATATCTACGATTTGTTGTTCATGTGTAAACGCTTTCAATAAATAGTCTGGAAGTTCCACATCCGTATATGACCCACCGCGAGTATTATCCACCCCAAACATATTCATATATAATTTCACGTCCTTATCTATGTCATATAAGTCTTGCACTTCCGTTACATATATAACTCGAATGGGACGATTTATCTTTACATATTCGTATAACTTCTCACAATCTGAAATAATCGTATCATATTCCTTTTTAAAATCAACATGTAACATCAATTTTTGATTTTCTAAGGATACGTAATACATATATAGCGGTGCAGCGTATGCATCATCCGACATTTCATTTTCATCCTCAAGCATAGATTTATTTTTGTTCTCAACCAATTTGCAACACTGTAGGAAAACCCGCATTCTTTCGGTCTGCGGTATTGATTGAATATCTAATTCAATATCATCATCTCCTCCCCCGTCATCTTGGCCTTTCAACCAACTAAACTGTTTAAAAAAGTCTCCCTCCCACGTATAATGGTAGTCCTCGTCTAGTTCATCGGTCGCAACCGGGTTTGCTACAAAATCTCGGTCGATTATGTTAGTGAATTCGGTCTCTGGGTCCTCAACGTCCATCCCTATAGTTAGGGTGATGGATTCTGAAGCACCAACAGTTTCGGCGTCGGCGATCAATGCAGAATCTATAGTTTCCCCTTGATAATTTGACCAAATCATGTTGCTACTAATATCCATTATATTATAATGTGAAGATCATAATACTTATATCATTTTGTATAAAACTTCTTTATACAAAAACTGCGGGTTAGATGGGAACATCGGCGCCTGTCGAATGAGTTTAAAATAAACCAATATAGACAAATAACACATATTTTAAATATCATGTCCTCACACATTGCTATATTAATACCGAGCACTAGCAGAAACCGACCATGGAATAAATTAGAGGAAACCGCACTATTTTCTATTTTTTTCCCCTCCTTTTTTACAACATGTTGTATTCGATATAAATACACTATTTATTTGGCCGTTGATGATGATGATCGTATTTTATCGATCCCCCATGTGCGCGATCAAATTGAGAAATATGTCTCGGTGATGAAGAACGCATCGATCAAATTCGTTTCTACGCAAGGTATACAAAAAGGGTGGGTTACTCATATGTGGAATCGAGCATTTAAACAGGCTTACGATGACGGATGTGAATATTTTTTTCAATCAGGAGACGACATTGTATTTCGCAGTAAGAATTGGGTAACCGATTCGATTAAAATGTTGGAAAAACATAAGGGTATCGGATTAACCGGCCCCTTGGACTACGGACGCATCAAACACGGCTCGAAAGATTCTTTACCCGGAGGGAGTCGATTTATACAAACACAATCGTTCGTTTCTAGAAAGCACATGGAAATATTTGGTTTTTATTTCCCCGAAGAAATAAAAAACTGGTTTTGCGACGACTGGATGACCAAGGTATATTATCCAAAGTATTTTTATCAAATTGATCATTATGTATCGAATGTTGGCGGCGCACCACGATACGAAATTATAGGTGAGATAATGAACCCCAACGACCCCACATTCTTGGCTTGCAACCGCCTAATAGCAGAAGGGCGCATTATATTAGATAAATTCGTTCACTAATCAATTGGATGGAAACGTAGGCGTTAGCCGAAGTTTCGATTACATGGGGGCTGCCGGTGAGCCTACAATAGTAAGGTCTAAGGTTGGATATTGAGATTCGCTAGCAGGCGCCTGTGGTATAATTGGAGTATATGCGGTCGGCGATTGAGGATTGGTGCTAATTGGGTTATTTATATTAGTTGGCGGTAGAACCGGAGGCAATGCAGGCGGTGTATATGGTGGGTTAGAATTCGCGCTCGGCATCTGGGGTGGTGGGTTAGAATTCGCGCTCGGCATCTGGGGTGATGGGTTAGAATTCGCGCTCGGCATCTGGGGTGGTGGGTTAGAATTCGCGCTCGGCATCTGGGGCGGTGTGTTCATATTAGCACTCGGCATCTGGGGCGGCGTGTTCATATTAGCACTCGGCATCTGAGGCGGTGTGTTCATATTCGCGGACATGGGATTATAGAAATTAGGCTGTTGTTGGATCGGACCCGTCATCGCAGGTGGTTTATACATGATCGGCTGTCCCATCCGGCCAAAATTAGAAAATTGTGACGGTTTACCGCAAGATTGTCCCGGCAATTCGTTAAACATTTGGGGTTGATATGGCGGAGTTAATGCGGCTGGCGGTGGTGGTGGAGGTGGACGCCCCCAATTAATTTCCCGTCCCTGGGATGCATATCCAACAAATGGAACCTGATCTATGTCTTTTTCACATTCCCCCTTTGTTTTGAATACCTTACCATACATACACTTTTCATTCGTGCTTGTTTGGATACATTTACCGGTTCCATTCGAATATCCAACCGGACACCATGTTAAATTATTTGCGGTTGATTCGGACGGCTCATACTTAGTAACCTTCGGCGTTCCCTTGTTTAAATCAACATCTATATTTTTGGGAATAGTAACTTCGGGTTTTACTTGTTGGGATCCACTATCGCTTTTTTCCGTAGGATTCAAATTAAACAGGGTTGTATTCCACTGCATTTGAGCAGGGGGGGGACCGTTCATGTTATCCTCGTTTTGTAACAAATTGCCGATTGAGTGCAGAGTTCCCTCTGCTATATCTACCCCGCCCTTCGCGGTGTCGCCGACAACATCCGCTGTAGAATTAATCAACAGGCCAGTATAAAACCCAAATATGGACAATATTCGTGCTACAAGATTTTGTATCGCGATAATCATACCTTGAAAAATATTTACTCCTAAAAATGATAAAACCAGGAGAGAAGCCAAAATGATAATAATCAAATTTTTAGAAACCATGCTAGACGGGGTATTGTCGGGTTCTCCTTGATTCATCGTTTCAGATAAAGGTTCTATATTATTAAATTCATTATTCTGCCGAGGTGTCTCCATTTGCGTTATATACTATAAATACACAATATTATACGAACCGTTCGTTTATTTTCTTCAGTTTAAATATTCAATTATTATAAAAAAATGTCCGCATTTAGTTTTATTGAAACGTCGTTCTTTATTAGTTTAGGCATAACGTTTGTATTGATTCTCTTGTTGGTATACCATTTTAAACAGAGATTGAGTATTGCAGAAAGCAAACAAGATACTATGTTTGAAATTATCAACAATCTAGCGCAAGAGTTGTCTAATGTAAAGGGGGCGGTTTTGTCGTATGTACGTCCATCTACACCATATCCCCATAACGCGATATCTCCTCACGACGCAAGTCTCCTTTCAGACAATATTCGCGCTGCCCGCGCCGCCGCCGCAGAGGAATTAAATACTGTAGAGGAAGAGGAAGAGGAAGAGGAGGAAGAAGACAGTAACAGTGAATCAAATAGCGATTATGATAGTGATTGTGATAGCGATTCTGAACATGAAAGAATTCTTGTGTCGGATGAAGACGACTCAAATGTAAATGTAGAAACGATTGTATCAAACAATGTAGGTAAGCTAAATATTGTGTCGTCCGATGATATACATATCGATGCATCCGAAATCGCATTACAAATTCAATCCAGTGCACCATCTTTGCCGAATTACACGAAGATGAATTTAGGCGCTTTAAAGGCATTCGTGGTCGAAAAGGGTTGGGTAGTTGATGCGACCAAGATGAAAAAGGCACAATTAATTGAAATCATTGAAACTCATTCGATTTCATCAAATGCATCCACAGAGGTAAATTGATAACCCTCCATGAAAGGATAGAAACTCATTCGAAGCATTATCGTAGGACTTTGAAAACAATATATGTAGAATAATATATAATGTTTTCTTACCCTCAGCCAGAACCAATATCATCGGCATATACATGTGAACAAGCACCAAGACAAGTATCACGTCTTGGATATGCTACAAACAATGTATACCCCGATTTTCCCTCAAATATGGGGGATAGTCGGTCATTGATTGCGTCTTATCAACCCGAGGCGATTTTAAACGACAATCTTATCAAGCAAAGTGGAGTGAAATCGAATTGGGAATATCGCCAATATTTGATCGATCATTCGCAGGAAATCGCGGAATCAAACTTTAGAGAGGCTTGCAATGACTGTGGATATTTTGAACGATTTCGTCCATCTGAACGTGGATCCGGTAATCCAATTCCAAACACCGGTCGCGCATACCGCGAACCCGGGGTCGTGATGTCCGAGCCAAGTGATTTGAAGAAATTGTATTTGTCCCGCGACGAATTGTCGCAAAAATACGAGCCTCAAACGTTGACGCAGGCACAATTATATTCCTATATGGCTAAAAAATAATTGTATATTTTATAATGGTTTCATTTCTCTTTATAAAATCGATCGATATTATGTATGTAGTTGCTATACAGTTCTTGGTCGCGATTCTACTTAATATTCCCGTAGATCGGCTTCTAAAAAAGGTAGATATTCCATTAGATGAAAACGCCCCAAACAATTATACATTTTCACTTATGGGGGAGGAAATAGCCAAGGTTATAGTCGCAGTATGTATTTTGGCGGTTGTCTCCTATTTCGGAAGGCTTGCTATTCGATCAATTCCGTCGCCGTTTGATGGTATAAGTGGGTTAAAACATATTAAATTGAAAGAGATACAATCTGCGACTGCACTGACCGCATTTTTATTTCTCACATCTGATTATTTAGACGCTCGTATTCAAGTGATTAGAAAAATATTCGCAAAATTGATTGTTTAGACGGTGTGGTTATAAGTCATCATATATTATAATATATGATGTTTTATGCAGTAGCAAATGGGCGTTCTGTTGGGGTATTTACGAATTGGACAGATTGTAAACATTCTGTCCAAGGTTTTAGCGGTGCGGTCTTTAAAAAGTTTGATACAAAAATCGACGCAGAGGCGTTTATAGCGTCAAAAAGTTTGAATAAAAATGTAGGTTTAACCGAGGTTTCCATCCAATCGAATGAGTCGCATACAGATTATTATGTATATACCGACGGTGCGTGTAGTAAAAATGGTATGCGCGGTGCATCTGCCGGAATCGGCGTTTACTTCGGGGAAGATGATGTTCGCAATGTTTCAAAGCGGTTGCCCGGAAAACAGACAAATAATGTAGCAGAATTAACTGCGATCATTAGTATATTTCCATTTATAGAATCGGATATTCGCGGCGGTAAACGAATTGCGATTGTAACCGATTCGAAATATTCGATAAAATGCGCATCTAGCTACGGCGAACGATGTGCGAAAAATGGTTGGGTGGACGATATTCCAAATAAGGAACTGGTTCGACAAATATACACATTATATTCATGCGAGCCGAACATACGATTTATTCATGTGAAGGCACATACCGGTCTATCCGACATACATTCAATCGGAAATCATCACGCCGACCGACTTGCTACCGCCGCATTGGAGGGAAATGTAGCGAACTCATTTTGATAAATATCAATATAAATATAGGGGCGTATCAAATTATATACTCATGAAATTAATCAGTTTTGACGTAGGTATAAAAAATATGGCGTATTGTATTTTCGAAGCCGAATTTGATTCACTTCGTATACAAGATTGGGGTATATTAAATTTGATGGATGATGTAGTAGTCGCACAGGCGTGCACATGTAATTTAAAACAGACATCTAAAAAACAGGCAATCCGCAAATGTGACCGCAAGGCAAAATATACGAAAAATGATCAATATTTTTGTGAAACGCATGCGAATGCCGCCGCCAAGGACAACTCTTGGATTATTCGCAATAAACTGAATTCTAGTGCTAGTATTAAAAAAATGGGTCGAGATGAATTGGTTGATATAGGCAATAAGATGAATTTTTTTACAGAAGGAGGGGCGCCAAAAACAAAGAAGGGTTGTTTAGAAATTGTCTTGGAACAATTTGATGCGCGCGGGATTAATCCCGTCTTGACCAAGCGTGCGAAAACTGCAGGAGACACCGATTTAATAACAGTGGGGCGAAATATGAAACAGTGTTTGGACGACCTACTTGATGTGGACGATATAACCCACGTTATTATGGAAAATCAGATATCTCCAATTGCATCTCGAATGAAAACCGTCCAAGGTATGTTGGCGCAATATTATATTATGCAGCCAAACACACCCTATATCGAGTTCGTATCATCTGCGAATAAACTAAAACATTTTGTTATTAAACCACCGGAGACACTCGATATAGATGATAGTGTAACTATTTCGAACCAAATATCTTCGACCGTTCTTCGTATTTCTACAGAGTTAACTGCGCGCGACATATACAAAGAACACAAAAAAACGAGTGTTGATATTTGTAACAAATTTTTAGAAATTAACCCGACTTTAGGAAATTGGGCAGACGTTTTAAACACACCGAAAAAGGATGATTTGGCCGATGCATTTCTACAAGGTATTTGGTATTTAAAACATACAAAACTAATTACTTATGCGGAGAACTTAAAAATAAATAGTATAACTTTATCATAAGTCGATTCTATGGAAGTCATTGATATTGGATTAAGCGACCTTGAGCCGGTATCTTTCCAGTTGCACGATAATGAATACCCCAAAACATCACATTCTGTTAATTTTGGACCAGGTATTGAATTGTTAATGAATGATAAACAAAGGTCAAGCAGCGCATCCTCGCGCGTGGACATGGGAGATTTAGACAATTTGGAAAATGAATTGAACGAACTAAGTAAATCGGGTGGTCAACCTGCCGATCAACCTTCTACTAAAAGTGTTAGTGGGTTTTCGAGCATGTTTAATTTTGGTAGCAATTCTCCTGCCTCTACTTCAAATGCCCCCCTTCATACCGATTCAAAATTAGGGGCTGCGACGGTGGAAAGCATTGGAACAACTAAAACATGGGATGGTTATGGTAAAATGAATGACGTTCCCGAGGCATCTGGTAGCGCGCACATGTCTGAACGCGAAAAACGTCGCAAAAAGCGCGCGATGATCAAGAAGTTAGACGAGTGGTATGATAAGGGATTAATCAAACACAATTCGCATTTTAATCTAGAATCCGACTACGATGAGGTTGAAGATGAATATGAAACCGCCATGGAAGATAAGCGTAAGAAGGATAGTGTTAAATTGCAGGGTTGGTGGTTGACTACTCTAGTAAACTCGATCGAATATGGTAATGCAGTGTTTGACCCTTTTGGATTAAATTTGGACGGATGGGGCGAGCAAATTAACGAAGATATAGACAGTTACGAGGAAATATTCGCCGAATTACACGATAAATATAAGGGCGGAAAAATGTCGCCGGAAGTATCTCTCTTACTTCGACTCGGATTCAGCGGTGCCGTATTGAATATTACCAACAAGGCGCTGTCTACTGCTACGCCTGGGTTTAATGATGTGATTAAACAAAGTCCCGAATTAATGAAAATGTTTTCCACTGCAACTGCACAAACGATGAGCAAAAGCAGCCCCGGATTTGATTTTGTAAATAGTGTATTGCACCCCGATGAAAAAGTGAACACATCTTATGGTGTCCCGCCCGCTCCTATTAAAACAAAGGAACAAGCTCCGCCGACTAGACCCGGTATGCAATATACAACCGCACCCAGCAATCGCCCCGACATCGCGATGGGTAGGGGGACTATGTTCCGAGAGGAGGGAGTTGATGTAAGCAATCAATACGAAAATGTTTCGAATGCGAACTCGAAACCATCAATGCAGCCAGAACAGTCTCGTTCCGCCAGGCCTGAGATGAAGGGTCCACAATCAATCGATTTGGACAATCTATTATCTGGGTTAAAAACACGTGAGGTTAATCTCAGCGAAAATGCAGGTAGAAACGATGAAAATGAGTCGATGGTTAGCGTCTCTTCATTAAGAGATGGTCAAAATTCGTCGCTGCCTAAGCGAACAAATCGAAGAAAGCAACGGTCCGATAAAAATATGATTTCATTAGATATCTAACCGGTGCACGAGTATACGTTTATAATATATAAATATTGATTAATATATATTATATTAAAATTATTTTCTATGGTCAAAGATGACGTCTTTTGCTATCGCCGATGGATCAACTCCTTCAAACGCCGGTTCGTTCGATGACTATAACTGTTCCTGGTGTTTCGTCCGGTTTACATCCGATTTTACTCATATCCTGTCGTATATCTTCAATTAAGTCACTCGAAGACGTAATGAAATAATCGGGTAGAAATGCATGAATTACCGCTTTTACACTACCTATCGCAAATCGTCGTGCTAAATACATCGAAAACCAGAAATGTTGATAATAAGACATACATACCTGCGCTGGGTGTATAAAACAAAATGGGATGAACGTCCGGTTATACATAATAATTTATATATAAATTATTACATATTTCAAAATACACATTTTATACGAGGAGTTTTGGACAAAAACTTCGACTAGCGCCTTAGAACTCGGGGGCGTGTTTTTTAAATAAACATCCCTGTTTTGATAGGTTGGTAATCGGGATTAATACGCTGGGATCCTGCATTGAGTAATCTTTTAACCAGATTTTAATAATACAAAAATTCTTTTTTGGTGAAATTGTAATACCATTTAACGTGGGACTATGGGCCTTATCATTACATAATGATTCACCACACAGTGCATAAAATAGGGTTTTCCACACATCCGGGACTTGTTTGTTAATTACTTTGAAGGAAAAACAACCGCCATTACGGTTTTGAACGTCCTCCCACATGGGTGTAATTCCGCTTCTCATTACAAACAACATACAGTGTTTTACAATTTTTTCAGGTATGGCTTCGTTAATCGCAATCAATTGATCAACTGTCGCGATATTCTTAGAAATTGGTTTGTAACTCGAAACATCCCAGTTTTTATCGTGTGGTAAATGGTAATATAGATCCCATTTACCATGCAAAACTTGTTGTGGCTGTGAAGATGGATTACCAAGCGTATCCAACGACATCACCCGTACTATATATGTATACAATATCTTTAAATATATATTATAGTATACTTCTTCACCTGAATATTTTAATTAAACACGGCCTCGTATCCCTCGTCGGTTTCTTTTGTTTCTAAACTCGGCGTGTTATCACATACTGATTTCGTTATGAGTGTTTCGGTTTGATTCGCATCAACCGATTCTTCTATAATTACGGCAGCCTTCATATTTTGATCAAGTTCCTCGGTATAGTCATCATTATCGGCTTCATCGCGACGATCCTCGTCAGTATCATCTTCATCGGCCTCGTCATCCGCATCGTCATTATTATCGGCATCATCGTCATTCGCACCATCAGAATCACTCACATACCATTTTTTTTCATTTATCACGACCCGTTTCATAGCCATTTTTTCAATTCCGTCAGCTGTAACCGTTATATACTCGGTCGAAGAAACCGTATGAATCGTAACATTGGTATCAATAATAGTCAGCGTATACCTGTCGTCAAATACGAACGGTATTTGTTGATATTCTAAACAACGGCGAACAAATGCTGCAGAAAATAGATGATTTCCCACACAATACATTTCAATAGGAATAGTTAATTCGATCGATTCTGATATAGCCGGATGATTATAACTGATTGAAATCGGGGCATTCATTATCATATCTAAGGGACTAGGCACAACCGGTTTACCAATATAATGACTGCATAATGATACGAAATATCGATTACTATGTTTCATTATAATACACGTGTCTACATATTCGTTCGACGCATTTAATATAGAATCGTATGTGTTCAACAGAGAGGATTCACAAGTGCTCGCGGTTATATCATCATTGAATATATCATACAATTCAAAATAAGCGAAATTCTTATCCGACTTTTGGGCCACGCGACATACATGAACCCAATTTTTGCGCGTCGTCTCCGTTCGCACATTTAGAGTGAGGTTATTAATCGCACATTTAACGCGCGAAAATAGGTCGACCGCGTCGCGAATGTAATTATTGGAATTATACAAATGAGCACCCAACCTCTCCGTATATACACACAGTTTACTCGCGGTCCATAACAAATTTAGGCCGAGTGTTTTACACTGTTCACTCGCCAATATATTATTCGTTGTGTCGTAAATCCAGTGGAACGAATCGGACAACAAAAAATATAGTTGCCGCGATCCGTATTCTACGTAAGATTCAAAATATTCGCTTTCGAATTGGACCGGATGTGATTCTGTTTGAGTCTCGGAACACTTATTTTCGCTTTTATCACATCCTTCTTCTGCTAGTTCCTCATTTTGCACCCCCTCGCATATATTTTCATCCGAAGTAGAATGCGTTGGTTCACTCTCCATTTATAATTATCATGTATATTACTATTTAAGTTGATTATAAAAAATAAATAAAGATTTACTGTATTATACTATAATTATCCGATGGAAAAATCTCAAACTCCTTCGCCGAATGGATCGCTCCGAAAGGGGCTGTTTCTATTCCATCGCGATTTACGGATTGTAGACAATCGCGGATTAAACCAAGCAAGTCGAGATGTAGCAAAATTGTATACCTGTTTTATATTTACACCAGAGCAGGTTACTTCCAAAAATTCGCATAAATCGACTAACTCCGTGCAATTTATGTTAGAAAGTTTGGAAAGTCTATCGAGCGAAATAAGGGACTCTCACGGTGAACTGTTGATAATGTATGGATCTACCGTAAATACACTCGAAGAAATGATTGACGCATTACATATCAATTGTTTATATTTCAACCGAGATTACACACCATATGCTCGTGCGCGCGACGAAGCGATTGAGAAAATGTGCGTGAAAAAGGGGATTGAATGTAAAATCCAAGATGATGATTATTATCTATATATTCCTGGAACGGTCGTGAGTAAACAGGGAAGTGTATATCAAAAATTCACACCGTTTTACGATGAGGTTTTGTTACATGATGTTGAACATCCGTCACATGCGTCTGTTCAAAATTTAGCAAAATATACTGGTAAAAAACTGCATCCATTCGCACTGCGCGACGGGTGGGCAAAATTTGTAGGTGAACCAAATGCGAAAATAGCAGTTCACGGCGGACGAACTGAAGGAACAACTCGATTGCGAAATTCGGTGTCGCGTTTGAAGGATTATGACGATACACGCGATGAAATGTCTCAAGAAACATCGAGATTATCGGCTTATCTTAAGTATGGTTGCGTTTCTATCCGAGAAGCCTTCCATGCGTTCAAATTGCGATATGCGTTACATAGTAGTTTTATACGTCAACTTATTTGGCGAGATTTCTTCGCACATTTATTGTTCGCCTATCCGAACACATTATCAAATATATACAATGAAGACTTCGGAAATATACGATGGGTAAAAAATAATAAGTGGCTTGAGTCGTGGAAAAATGGTATGACCGGATTCCCGTTAGTCGATGCCGGTATGCGTGAACTAAATGAAACCGGATATATGCATAATCGCGCGAGAATGTTGGTGGCTACATTTTTGACGAAGATAATGCATATTGATTGGAAGGACGGGGAACGGTATTTCGCGCAAAAATTGGTAGATTATGATGTGGCGTCCAATCTAGGAAACTGGGCGTCGATTGTCGGCGGAGGGGCATATTCAATGCCGTGGTTTCGTGTGATGAGTCCGTGGGAGCAATCAAAAAAACACGACGCGGATGCGATTTATATAAAAAAATGGGTGCCTGAATTAAAGGATGTTCCTCCAAAGAATATTCATAAATGGTATAACACATCCGGCCAATATTCCGATGTGAAATATCCGGCACCGATCCTTGACTATAAAAAACAAAAGGATCTGTTTTTGAAAATGGTAAAGAGTGTGTTTTAAAGCGAGCCGGAGCGACAGCAGAGGTGAGTGACGCATATCGAAGGAGTTTATATAATTATTATCATGGGTAATAATTATACGAGTAGATATATTTGTATTTTACATTTCCTAACTGCAGTATATAAATAACAAATGACTGCGAATAAACAATATATATTTGGCTATGGATCTTTGCAAAATATACATTCTGTAAATAATACATTATCACATAAAACCTCTCTAAGCGAACCGACGTTTATAGTTCGCGTTAAAAATTTAAAACGTGGTTGGTATTTGTGCATGAATTCAAATAATACCTTTTCTGAACCATGGACCACACTCGCATGTTACGAACATGGGGGATGCACTACAAATGGTGTCCTTATAGAAATTACATCGGAATGTTTGATAAAGTTGGATGAGCGCGAAACTGGATATATTCGAAAACAAATACCGATCGATAACATTGAATGTTTGGGCGGAATTGGAGCGGCAACTGTGAGAAAAAATAGGTTTTTCAATATACCTGAGAATTCTACAGTTTACTATTATTCGATCGATTCCGATTATATCGAACCGCCCAGCACCAATTCGCCAATTTTACAATCGTATATAGACGTTTGTTTGACCGGCTGTCTAGAGATTGATCATAGACTCGGTAATGATAATTATGAATATTCCTCTGAATTTTTGAAAACTACTTACGGCTGGAATAATCTGACCTATTGGATAAATGATCGAATTTTTCCACGGCGCCCGTTTGAATATGTACCATTCGCACGAATCATAGATACCCTACTATCACAATATTTGCCGTAATAGGTTTTTGGAGCGAGCCGAAGGCGCTACTCGAAGTTTAGCTCGGAGGCAATGGCGCCAAACATAATTTAATTTCACCCAGAGAGGCGACATCGTATTTCACGATCAGCGGTAAATCGTTTCCAAGATACATCTCCAAATGGCTGCATAATGGGGTGCATTTGATAAAATGCGACAGACTCTTTAGCGAAAACTCGCCTTGAATAATAACGGAAGCGTCGGGTTTATTGATAAACTCCATATACCCGTCCGATTCTGACCGGAAAATTCGCGAACTCGCAAAATTGCCCTCGCATGAAAAAATAAGGTCGTTACCTACAGATTTAATCTCAATGCGGTCAGAAATACCATTCATGTCTCGAATAATCTTCTGGAAATCAGCCGTCGGTAAATTAATTACTGTTGAATATTCTACATCAGGCACAACCAACTCTTCGGTATCTGGCTCGATCAATCTCAACTTTTGACTGTAGCATTGCTTAATATCTCCATTATCGTATTGTAATCCCAAATGTGATACAATTCCGTCGTGATAATCGTCTTTGTCGATATACATGGACAAGGTATCGTCATTCGACATGGTCGAAATCACCTTAAACAGATGCATTGTATTCGCACATACAATGATCTTATCGGGCTTGCAGTCATATAACTCGAATTTATGTGCATGTAAAATCACGTTCACTAAAATAGTATGCGTCTTATCGAAATTGATAATTTTTACTCCACTATCCGTGTATGTAATCGTCGCGTCGGTTAAAATGTCTTTAATTGCGGTTATCATATTTCGAATAGGCTGAATCTGCACAGTTTTAATAGTTAACACATTATTTGCCTCGTTCATTTTTCGACGGTCTTATATAAAAACAAACGCATTTGTTTTTATATTTTCTTTCACGCTAAATAATAAATGGTTAATTTTTATAGGACATTCATCCACGGCGTTGTGGACCGCCGTATAATATATGTATGTTTTATTGTAACTACCTATGTATATGAAACGGACGGATGCGGTCATAGCGGTTTTTATTGATGGCGAAAATATTAACCAGAGTCATTTTCAGGTAATCGATCAAGAAATTCGAAAACATGGTCGAATTATTATTTACAACATTTACGCGGATTGGACAGAAATCGCATTGAAAAAATGGAATCATGTTGCTCGTCAAAATGGTCTTTTGTGTGTTCATTGCGATAAAATTAGCGGTAAAAATTCGGTTGATCTACGACTGAGTGTTGATATCATGAAAACGTTGTATACAAACGACACAATCGATATCTATTATTTGGTTACGTCAGATTCGGATTATAGACACGTTGTTATGGAAATTAAACAAAAGAATAAAACAGCTCATTGTATTGGTGTATCTAATGTTAGTCCAAGCCTTACATCGGTTTGCGATAAATACACTAAAATAGAGAGCCTATTACCTAAAGAATCTAAACTGGTTCAAGTTGAAGACATTTGGGATGTGGTTCATGGCTCCATCCTAGAAGAAAAGACGAATATAAGCATGCTGAAGGATGATATTCTGAGAAAATATCCCACGTTTGATCAGAAATCTTATGGATACACCAAGTTTTCAGATTTTTTATTGGGTGTGTTTGAAAATGCGATTTCTATTGATAATGGAAATTGTATGCTATTATAATAGCATTGAAGTGATCCGTAGCCGAATGTTTGTATATTCATTGTTTGCATATACAAGCTTGTTTTTTTAAACTCCTTTTGCTAGCGCCGATAGAGTTCGGTCCAAAACCTGCCTAAAATAGTTCGACCTTAGTCGATTTTCCTTTTCCTGTAATTTTACCAATCGCGGTCAAACTCTTGGGGTTTTTGATTTTTTCCATAGCCTCTTTAAAATCATATATATCTCCCGTTCGCTCGTTCAATGCATATTTGATGCCTTTATACGTGAACTCGATTAGTTTAGAGGTTACTTCCCGCGTTTCCTCAACGTCCTTTTCGGCGATGTCTTGTTTTAATGTTGGATACGAACCAAATGCATTAGATGATACATTTCCAAAACTAAAGCATACCAAGTTCTCGTCCTTGTTTTGTTTTTCGTATAAACGGCAATCCATCGCGGTTTCCTTGACGGCCGTCAATATCTGGGAATTTACGTGATCTTTTATTAAAGCATTTTCGAACAATTGTTCGTCTGTCGTAACAACGCCCGGGTTTACCTCCAATTGTCGCACATATCGTCCCAACAGTGTGGTTTGGTCCATATCCGATGCAGCTTTAGATGATAACTTGCTTTTATCACGCATTCTCAGTTCGATATTTTTCTCGTCCTTGCGGTGTCTTTCACCAAGAACAGCCATGTATAAAAACACCTTGACTGTTCTTAATGGCTCGGGTAAATCTTGGTGACTACATATACGACGGGCTCTACCAATAACTTGTTCTAAACGAACCATGTGCCAATACGGTTCTACGATGTGAACAAACCGAGTATTCTTTAAGTTGATACCCTCTGCACCGGATGCCGTAATCATTAATACACGAGCCACCTGGCCCATGTGATTATTGCTAAACCCTCGGTCTTTAAATGCGGCTGCGATACTTGACGGAATTTCACCCCATTTTGAATTATAAATATTCAATATTATTTTTTTCTCCTCGTCAGTTTCCGTTCCGGTATGCAGTGCGAATTTTGGCTTATCTATGTCCTCTGGATTTTCATCCAGTTCCCATTCGCGCCCCGATCTGCGTAATTTTAATTCGGCGAACCCATTCGCTTCCATAACCAATTTTAAAATTCCGACACCTTCCATAGATCTAAATTGACTATATATCAGATGAAGTCCAACGTTCTCCTTATTTTGTATATTTTCCAAGATTTTCAAAAACTTGGGGCTATACATACGTAGACCACTTGGAACAAGAAACTCTTCAGATCGACTCTTTAATTCAGCAAGTGCGCGCTGCATGCGCTTAGGATAATCCAACTTTTCCTTTTCTTCTTCTTCTTCCTTTTCGTCTTCTGCGTCTAGATCCTCAACTCCTTCCAAGATTACATCCTCTCCACTCTTCACTAACGGCTCTTCATCTTCTTCTGTCTCGTCTTCTTTTTCTTCATCGTCATCTTCTTCTTCCGTCTCGTCGTCAAACGTAACCTTCTTGGGTTTACTCTTATTCGCAGTTACTTTATCGGGTTTGGGTAATTCTTCCTCTTCCTCTTCCTCGTCTTCTTCGATATCAATACCTTTTTTTGCTCCACCTTTGGTGTTCTTACGTCCGCGCTTCGCGCCAATTTCTTCCTCTTCTACCTCCTCTTCGCCGATTTCATCATCACCCCCCTTTTCTCCGCTCTGCTTCTGCGGTCTTCCGGGCGGATCGGGGAATGCGAAATTACAACACATGCGTGACGCGATACGGTAGGTTGACGGGATTTTAAACAAATCGGCCGCATCCTTGTTTTTATCACGCTTGGCCTGTGTCTTCTTGTTTTGTTTTTCACGTTTGCTTTCTTCATTACGAATTTTTTCGTATATACCAAACTGATATTCACTCATAGGAATCTTCTCGATATGGTAGACATTATCATGTGAAGATGGGATGAACTTAGGATATAATGATTCATCCGCACCCTTAAAATACGAGGTGAGTCCAAGAATGCGCTTTTGAAAAACGCGCTCGTCTTTCATCTCTTTCGCGCCCAATTCAATAAACGTCTCCAAAAACTCCTTGGACGAATCGGGCAACGCCTTGTTGTTAGTCACAGTGACCCTTCTACTCTCTACTTTGATACCGTGTGATTCCATAATGGTTATAATGGCCTTTTTAAAATTCACGTCGCTCATATTCCCGGTGTCGTCGAGTTCCACGCCAGTATAATCTTCAAATATACCCCCACCAGTCTGCACGTCAAATTCTGCACGAATGCGCATGTTTCGATTTTCGTCAGTTTCATCTAATTGTGAACCTTCGATCGGTTTATTAATGGAAATCAATCCATTCTTATGAATAAGTATCGATTCGTCAGCTGCGCGCGACTTTTTGGTTCTTGTTGGCTTTTTGACTTGTTTCTTCTTGGATTTACCACCCTTATGTCCAGGACGGGCTGACTGCGGCATATCATATTTGTTTACGAATCCAAACGGATTTCGCGTAACAGTCAATTGCTGCCCTGCAAATTCAACATAATCATATTTATTAATACCCGCAGTCTTAAACCAAGATAATACGGCCTCGCGCGATGGTTTATCCGCGGATGCCTCAATTGTAAAGGGGAATGTCCAAGTTTTTATGTAACCACGTAAAATATTAAATAAAATACCAATTTCATTTGGATAATTGATAATTGGTGTTCCTGAAAGCAATACAATGCGCGCGTTTGTAGCACTCATTAGATACTCATACAATCTGTATGATATAGACGTCTGTTCTTTCGTTTTATTCACAATACGACTTACAAAATTATGAACCTCGTCTATAATTACCACACTATTATCAAAGGGATTTTTGGAATAATTGTCGGTTATATCGTCCATTATCTTCTTGGTCAACCCATTATAATTCAAATCCTTATATTTGGATCGGATCATTTCATCAATCTGAATGTTAAGCGACTTCTTTTCCTCATCCGTGAGATCCTTGAAATTCGACGGACTCTTAATATCAACCATCCATGCACCACCATGATCGCCCACAAATTTTTCGGTTAGGTTCAATAACTTAGAAAACACACGAATTAAATGTGGTTGACCCTCAGTTGACGTGAATTTCCAACACTGATCCAATTTATAAATGGGGTCGCCACACACCTTCATCTGATCGAAAAAATTGGCCTTTAAAGCCGCCAAAGTTAATACGAAGACCTGCTTTTGCGACTTCATCCCTTCTGCAATCGCAATTGACGTGCAAGTTTTTCCAGAGCCTAACCCGTGATACAATAACAATCCGCGGTATGGGGTATACAAATTCAAATAATCGCGCACGACCTGTTGATGAATCATCAGTTTAAAATCGACCGAATCCGTTTTAGCGGAAGACGCATCACATGATGCGACCTTGTCTGCGTCCGATAATTCACGTTTGTAATTAGAAAAAAGAGGGATCAATTGAGACAAGAACTTCTTTCGGTTATTCATGTAATAATTTGATGTCTTTACACGATGTACGCTCACGGGCTTGGGCAGTTGCTCTCTAAAACGCAATTCATCTTCAGAATCGGCTTTATATTCTCCATAATCCTTTGGTTCGTCGCGTTTTTTGGGTTTATCCACGGCTTCTTTTTCTTCTCCGTCGGCCAGCACCTTTGGTTTACGAGTATACCGCTTAATGATCGGTCCCGGTTTTACAGTTGATTTTTCTGCTACCGATTTCGTGAATTCGATCGAGGGCGGGATTATACTATCCGCCAAAGCTTCGGATTCCGTCGCATCAGCTACATTTTCGTCCATCTTGGATTCTTCTAAACCACCATCTGGTTTCGCATTCACATTTTTACTTGTTGTATATATACCTTTCGACGCTAGGCGCTTTAATATATTTGCTCGATCAAATGGTCGCCCGTCTCGTTCATCGACAATCGAAACTTCGTTCCTTCGACTAACCACCCCCGGTTTTAAACCTTCACCTTCTGTAGCGTTTTTCTCCATACCTTTGCCGTCGAGTGCGTTTTCGCCTATTTTATTAACCGCGCGATCAACACCTTTATCTACTTGTCTGTCGACTTCATCTATCTCCTGATTGGATAACAATACCTTCACACCCGTTTTTTGACCAGTTTTTGCGGGGTTGTTTACAGCTAAATGTAAAATATTAAATTGACTCATTTCTATATTTATGTCTTATTCCTAATATACTATAAGGTCATAATTTTATGATATATACGAGGTTTTCGTCCAGAATCATGTGAATAAAAATATTCAAATGATTTCTCGTTCACATCCAAACTCCTTCGGCTATCGCCCACGGAGTTCCATTCATACACCCATGTCTTCGGCTTTAAAACGCCTGTAATATTCGTAATGCTTCCTCACATGCTATCTGTTCAGCCTTCTTCTTAATTTTATGAACGCCCTTACCCAATACGATAAACACTCGGCGATGTTCGGACATGTGTTGATGAATGGACTCGAATGAATTAAACGCCTGAACATCGGTCGAACTATTTGTAGAAACCGAATGTATCGGCTGACCTAGACACAAATACACACCCATGTGATAACCCGAATCCGGGTGGTGTTCGGCAAACTCGAGATAATCCGGCGTAACCTTAAACTCCTTTTGAATACGAACTTGCAAAATATTCTTGTAATTATCGTCGTTTCGAATTAGGTTGATCCAGTCCACATGCTTTTCAAATACGTTTTCGATAAATATTTGCGCCATTTGAAATCCAGGTCCCGTGATAAATGTATTCGCAAACCATCCGTGCTCATCTTTTACATCAATCTTGTTAAAATCCAGAAATAATGCACCAAGAAACGCCTCAAACAAACAACCGAGCTTCTTCAAATTCGTGCGCGTCTGTTTTTGCTCCGCATGTTTAGACAACACTACCCAATGATGTAATCCCATTTCATACGCAACGCGGCCAATCGCCTCATTCTTTACCAGAGCGATTTTCTTCTCCGTCATAAATCCTTCATTTTCCTTAGGAAAGCGGCGATACAAGATATATTTAGTAATACATTCCAACACGCCGTCTCCAATAAACTCAAGCCGTTCATTCGACTTTGTATTCAGTGGTAAACAGTCGTCCGGTTTAGGCACAATTACGACATTGTTTTGTTCGTTTTCCAAATCGGGGCGTCTCAAATAGGATCTATGAATAAATGCGCGCTTGTATAATTCATAATTGAATATAGGTGCATTTACACCATACCTTTTCAATATTTCACCAATATCCGTTTTAGAAATAGACTTATTTAGGGGATTGTATGGGTCAAATACATACATTTCTTGTCCCTGAGAATTCTTTTCAATACGAATATCATCCTCGAGTTGAACGGGTGCACGGTCGGTTATGGTTCTTGAGATCGCCTTCATGTTATTCGTGAAATAATATGAAACCAATCGAACTAGTTTAATTTACACCTTTCTGTCTAAGTCGTTTTCGGATAAATTTTATGCTATCCTGTTTTTTTGTCTTATACTAATATATATCGAACAAGATGGTGCTATCTACTACAAAGAAAACCGCGTCCATAGACAGCATTACTAATCAGGACCAGGGTGGAGGCTCCAAGAAGGCCGGTCTTCCCTATCAGATTGGGCGAGACCAATGGTTTTGCGCCGCCCTCAGAACCCACCAAAGTCGCGCCACGTTGTATGACTTCACTAATAATGGACAGGTAGTGTTCGGTCTTCGCCACACGGCTAACCCGCGCGTAAATATCTCCCGACCCATCGGAAGCACTCTTCATCCCGTTCCTTACTGGAGACATCAATAAACCATGGTAAATATTATTTAAAAATGATATAACTACGTAATAATGTATTGTACTACAATACATTATGCTCGCTCCTCCAACAACCGTATCTGGAAATATCCAAATTATCCTAGACGAGCGCGAAGTATCTCTATATGAAAAATGTATTACAATGACCACGCAAAATCACATCACAAAACGCGTTCTACCTTTAGGCGATATTTCTATTCGTGACGAGCATGATGCAGAAATTATGTTGATCGAACGTAAATCACTCACCGATTTGATCGCAAGTATCAAAGACGGTCGTTACGAAGAACAGTCATATAGATTGATACATGCGTCTGGTGTTTACAGACATCATATTGTGTATATAGTCGAAGGTCTATTATCTCAACTGCATAATCCCGCGGAAAAGAAGATGGTATATTCGGCAATGACTTCACTTTTAATGTTCAAAGGATTTAGTGTGATACGAACAAATTCCATTCAGGAGACGGCCGATTGGGTCGTAAATTGTGCCGACAAACTTTCACGTGAAATGGCCCGTGGCTCACAGCCTTGGATCGGAACCGCGACCTCCGCCGACGAATCTCAACCAGCACCCTATTGCTCGGTTGTTAAGAAAACAAAAAAGGATAATCTTACACCCGAAAATATAGGAGAGATTATGCTATGCCAGATACCCGGCATCAGCACCGTATCGGCTGTTGCGATTATGCAAAAATATCATACGATTTCTAATTTAATTGATAACATCAAAACCAATCCGGAGTGTTTAGATGATATAGTATGCGAAACTCGCGGTAAATCACGAAAAATCGGCAAAAATATTATTCAGAATATAATCACATTTTTAGTATAATAGCCGAAGGTGTTCACTGTGGTGGTGCTGCGAGATTACTCACCACCGTTGGGGGTTTAACTTCATTTCCGGCATATTTACCAGCCTGTATTTGGCTACTTGTAAATGACGCCCCACCCCAATTCAGGTCCATCGCATTATCACTTAATCCCTGCGGATTTTGCATCTTGGTCGAATCGTGTATTTGATCTAATACTGTATATCTCCCCGTATATTGACTCGACGGATCGAATCCATATGTTCCCTGATTATACGGCTTATTGTGACGACTCGCGTCGACATATTCTATAGTAGGTTGTTTTGCACCGGCTGCGTCGGGTTGCATTGGTGATCCGGATAATGCTAAATGTATGGAATGGTTTCGCGGAGGCATATTAAATGCAGTTGGACCAGAGGGTGGTGTAAATTGCGGGCTAACGTTTGATGTGTTTTGGAAATAATCGGTTGCCGAACCAAGTAATAACGGGTCGACTGTAATATCATTATTTTGTGGACGACGCATTCTATAAACATCCTCGCCTTGGGCATTGGATTCTTGTTGCAAAAATAAGACGGGGCAGCTTTGTTTATACACATCACGTTGTAATTTTACATATGCGATATATTGGTCTAAATTGTCGAAAAATAGAGGGTTCTCGCGAGGGATCTCCGGTAAGTTCTTATTGAATAACATTAATTGTTTTCCGCGTTTGATCAAGAGGGTTGGACACAAGTCTGCTGTATTGCCCACATCTAGGTCATCCACATCGTTCGATTCTGCTGGAGATATAGCCGCTTCAGATGCTATTAATTTTGTTTTTAAATGATGCAACTCCTTCTCCATTTTAGTCACTTCGTTACTATTTCCCATCCAGAAAATGAAATAAATACCTGCTAAAAATATCATAATGAGTAAAATAGTTACACCATATTGAGCAATTCCGGATTTTAAATATGTGATCGTTTTTCCCATCCTATAACAATTGTATATATTTAGATGGATAGAAAAATATATAAAAACTCATAAGGCTATCATATACGTTTTATCATATCTTATTTCTCAAGTATAAGATATATAGTAGAATGAACAAAACTAGCCGCGCACCAAGAAAGCAGAACGACCGCAAAACGCGTCGCAAAAATAATGCACACAAGAAGACCATTTGCGTCGGTCAGATTTATGCCGAATGGTGTGGATATTGTAAATCTCTTAAACCAGAATGGAAAAAGATGGTACAAATGATCAAAATGAATCGCGGACGTAGTTTGAAGAATGTTCATTTTGATATCAAGAACATTGGTGATACTGCCGAAAATAAGAAGCGCGGGCTTACTGTGGATAAAATGTTGGCCGATTTGAACATGCATTATTTCCCCAACGGGGAACAAACTGTCGCGATTAACGGCGGGTTCCCGACCTTGTTTAAGATCTGTGGAAAAAAACTCGAATATTATCAGGGGGAACGCAAAGCCAAGGCGATGTATAAGTGGTTTACAACTGATTGCGTGGAATCTAATAGTTCCGAGAAAATGGCGGAACCGTCTCCAAAAATATTCGGAAACCTGTTTTGAAGCGATCCGCTACCGAATAATTTTAATTTATAGCCTCGTTTATCATTTTTATAATTTCATCGGGTTGCATTATGAGCATCTGTTCTATTTGGTCTTCAGTCATAGTCATGACCAACTTCGCCAAGCCATTGTGCTGCTCTTCGGTCAAATCTTTAAGAGCCTTTATTTGGTCAACCGACAGACGATTCATTATTTTCGACGATTCGTCTTCTAAAGCCTGACTTGGACTAAATCCCTCAATCGGTCGATCAAATACATATGTCCTGAATATGATATAAACCACTGTGAATAAGAATGCGTGCATGGCTGTTACGGCCAATCTGGAATAACCTTTTGGAAATTTATAGATAAACCCGGGCACAAATAGAATCGCTAGCGTAAGCGTAAACAGGAAAATTAACATTTTATATATAAACTATATATAAAATTGAATGAAAATTGGTACATATATTGATTATAATATTCTATAAAACTTATTAAGCACAACGGTCTATTATTATCATGGCGGATATTAAAAAGGTCATCAAAGTAAAGCGGGCTGTCTCGGGTAAATCGTTTCGGTTGTTGGATTTTCACGTATACGACCAGTGTCCCGAACAGGTGTCGGACGACTCGAGCACAGATACTCGCGAAAAAAAAACAATGGAAACAAACCATTTCGTCATCCAAATGTTTGGTATAAACGAAAAGGGTGAATCGTGTTGTCTATATGTGGACAATTATCAACCGTTCTTCTACTTACGCATCGGCGACGATTGGGTTCGCGACGATGTAGTCGCGTTACTTCAACATATTCGCAACAAAGTGGGTAGATTTCACGGCGCCTCGGTATTGTCTATTGAAATCGTTGAACATCACAAATTATATGGATTCAGTGGCGGTAAAAAACACAAATTTGCGAAAATAACCTTTAAAAATACGGCCTGCATGAACCGTGTGCGTGGCCTATGGTATACATATTTGACCGAGGAAGAACGCGGAGATTCGCGCGAGTATCGTCGATTGACCCCACTTGTATTCAACAAGGTTGTCCTTGAACTATACGAAAGCACTATCCCGCCACTTCTTCGATATTTTCACATTCAAAACGTCAGCCCTTCTGGGTGGATTTTCGTTCATACGACAAAGGCCCTTGTTCCTGAAACCAAAACAACCACGTGCGACTACGAATATATATGCGATATCGCACACATTACACCTATGCCCGAAAAAGAAACTGCCGTTCCATACAAAATATGCAGTTTTGATATTGAAGCCAGCAGCAGCCATGGCGACTTCCCGTTACCTATCAAAACATACAAGCGACTTGCGATGAACATTGTCGACGTATTTATGCGGATGGAAGTATCCTCACAAAAGCTCGATGAATCTCGTGCGAAAATGCTCTTAAAACGGTGCATACTCACCGCGTTTTCGATGGATAAATTTGAGAACGTAGATGTTGTATACCCAAAAAATATTCCCTCTAAAACAAATCTGACGGCGTTGATTGAAATCTTGTTGAATACGCCCATTAAAAATGCGAAGACATCCAACCAAGAAGAGCAAGACAACTCGCATTTACTCGACTTAGAAGCTATATTTGACCAAATTAAACAGCAAATAGGCGGGTCGGATGATGCGCAAGAAAATGACGATGAATCTGCGCCAGCCGAAGTGGAATCCGCGCCCATATGGACACGCCCCACGAGTGTTGCTAAAAAGCTGGGCAAGGCGGAAGAGAAACAACTTCTTGTAAATATTCTATTGAGTCCGAAATACGAACGCGATGCGAAAATACAATACACAAATGAAGTGTTGACTATGATGTTTCCACGCCTAGAGGGAGACAAGGTTACCTTTATTGGTTCGACTTTCCTGCGATATGGCGAACCGGAACCGTATCTAAATCATTGTCTTGTTCTCGGTTCATGTGATCCTGTCCCCGGAGCGGTCATTGAACCGGTTGCGAGCGAAACCGAATTGTTATTACAGTGGAGAAATCTCATTCAAAAAGAAAATCCGGATATTATCATTGGGTATAACATATTCGGGTTTGACTATGAGTTCATGTTTCGTAGAGCGCAAGAAAATCACTGTGATCGCGAGTTCTTGAAATTGTCGCGAAAATGTGATGAAGTGTGCGCAAAGGAGACTGACGGCGAACTTTCCATCGAGAATACTAAAATTGTATTGGCTACGGGTGAATACGACCTGCGTTTCTATAAAACAACCGGTCGTCTTCAAATTGATATGTATACTTATTTCCGCCGCGATTTCAACCTAGCGTCATACAAATTGGACGATGTCGCCGGTCAATATATCAGCGATAGTGTGAAGCGCGTAGAACATGTCCAACACCCCGTTCACGGGTCAGTCACTGAATTGTTCAGTAAAAATCTCTCCGGGCTCCACGCGGGAGACTTTATACATATCGAACTCAGTGGATTTACATCGGATTATTATAAAGACGGCAAAAAGTTTCGCGTGTTGGATATCGACCATAATCGCGAAATATGTGAAACGGTAAAGGGAAAGGAGTGCAAAAATAAATACAATGTTATAGTGATCGGTGGAACTGAAATGGAAGGTGATACGGCCAAAAATATCAAATGGGGCATGGCGAAAGACGATGTATCCCCACAAGATATATTTCGTTTGTCGAAAGGTTCCTCCGCCGATCGCGCGATCGTCGCGAAATACTGTATTCAGGATTGCAACCTTGTGCACCATCTCATGTCTAAGATTGACGTTATCACCGGATATGTGGAAATGTCGCGCATTTGTAGCGTTCCTATATCATTTCTGGTCTTCCGCGGACAGGGTATCAAACTTACCAGCTACGTCGCGAAAAAATGCCGAGAAAAGGATACGTTAATGCCCGATTTGGAGAAGTCGTCTGCGGGTGACGGATATGAGGGAGCGATCGTTCTACCTCCCAAATGTTCCATGTATATGGACAATCCAGTGGCCTGTGTGGATTATGCGTCACTTTATCCATCTTCGATGATTAGTCAGAATTATTCGCACGATAGCAAGGTTTGGACAAAGGAATACGATTTATCCGGAACATTGGTGAAGGAAACCGGTGAGCGCGATGCGACCGGTAAGTATATTTACGATAATATGTCCGGATATCAATACATTGATATTGAATTTGATACATACCGGACCTGTCGAAAGAGTCCGACCTCTCGTGCAGAAAAGGTGGTTTCCGGTAAGAAAATTTGCCGATGGGCGCAATTGCCGAATGATCAGAAATCAGTCATGCCTGCGATTTTAGAGGAACTGTTAAAAGCGCGAAAGGATACTCGTAGTAAAATCAAGACCGAACCCGATCCATTTATGCAGAATATTTTGGACAAGCGTCAGCTCGGTTATAAGGTAACCGCGAATTCATTATATGGACAATGCGGCGCGCGCACATCGACATTTTACGAACAAGACGTTGCTGCATCGACGACTGCTACCGGTCGAATGATGATCACCTATGCGAAACGCGTCATCGAAGAAGTTTACAAAAATCGATTATACGACACCAAATGTTGTGGATTGGTAAAATGCAACGCAGAATACGTATATGGCGATACGGATAGCGTATTCTTCACATTAAATTTGGAGGATCCGGTTACCGGCGCGAAAATACGCGGTAAACGGGCATTGGAAATGACTATCGAGATTGGTCAAGACGTGGGCGCTTTGTGTTCACAATTCTTGAAAGCACCACAATGCTTGACTTATGAAAAAACGCTCATGCCGTTTATTCTATTGTCGAAGAAGCGATATGTCGGTATGTTATACGAAGAGGACGCGTCAAAGGGTTATTTGAAATATATGGGTCTCTCGTTGAAACGACGTGATTCCTGCGATTATTTGAAGGATACATACGGCGGAATATTGAATATATTGATGAAAGAAAACGATATCCAGAAGGCAATCGAATTCTTAAATCAATCACTCGAAAATCTCATTGCGGGGACTGTGCCTATGGAAAAACTAACAATTACCAAGGCTCTCCGCAGTGACTATAAAAATCCTATGCAAATCGGTCATTGGGTCTTGGCGGAGCGAATTGGAAAACGCGATCCGGGAAACCGCCCCAAACCCGGTGACCGTATGAAATTTGTATTTGTTGTGAATAAGGACAAAAAGGCGTTGATGGGGGATAAGATCGAGACGCCCGATTATATTTCAGAACACAGCGTTCCGATCGATTATACTCATTACATTACCAATCAGTTGATGAAACCGCTCCAACAATTATTTGGTCTCGCGTTGGAACCAATTTGGGAACATCAGCGCAAAACGGCTGCGATTAAAAGCTATCGCAAAGATGTGATGCAAATTGAAAACGAAACTCCTGATATGGAGCAGTTCATGAAGAAGAAGGAAAAATATTGTTCGGCTAAGATTAAGACCTTGCTATTTGATAAATTCCTCACTAAAATTGAACACAAGCGAACCGGCATGCAACCGATCAGTGCATTCTTTCAATGAACCACTGGTATAAAATTGAAACCGTCGCGGTCGATTATATGATATAATAACTTTGACTCTTATTATATTATAGTATGTCCAAACGCCCGATTATTGTTTCGTTGGAGGGAAATATTGGCGCCGGAAAATCTACCCTTTTGGAAAACCTAGAAACGCATTTAGGTAAAAATTCGGGTTGGATCTTTCTTCGAGAACCGGTTCACATTTGGGAGGAAATTCGTGACCAAAAAGGTCAGACTATATTGGCGAAATTTTACGAAAATCCGGCCAAATATGCCTTTGCGTTTCAGATCATGGCGTATACGACTCGATTACATGAACTGAAGCGTATCCTACGCGAAAACCCCAACTGTGTGGGTATTATATGCGAACGATCGCTCGATGCGGACAAACATATCTTTGCTAAAATGCTGCATGCCGACGGTCTGATTGACGATGTGATGTATAATATTTACGAGCGATACTTTGCCGAATATGAAGGCAATTTTACACTAGATGGTATGATTTATGTCGAGGCAGCACCCGACGTCTGCTATCAGCGTGTCGCGAAACGTTCTCGTGATGGCGAATCCGCGATTGCTCTCGATTATTTGGAGAAATGCCATGAATATCATTCATTGTGGATTAGTCACACTACAACAAAGGTGCTGAAACTTGACGTGAACGAGAACGTCGCCGATGTTGTGTCTACACACGGTAAAATGCGAAACTGGCTTTATGAAGCCGAAGCCTTCCTCCAAATGTTTGCATTGGAAGGGAAGGTCGGAGTTAGCTGCAGTTTACAAATGTAAACTCCTCCAATTATAGTCATATGAATTCAGTCGCTCAACTATGTTTTCATGCGTATTTTTTTGTCTATACCTTTAGACAATAAAACTCCGGCTACAATGCTTCGCACTACCAAGTGAAATTGGACATAGTTTTATATATTTCTGCGTATAATGTATAAATGGTGAAGAAAACCATATCCAAACGACCCAATCAACGAAAAAAACGCGAAACTATCAAACGCGGTGGTATGAAGAGTTTAACCAGAAAACAGACGAAAATTATTAACGAATTGGCAGAGGTTGCATCGTCGAACAAAGATATTGCTGCAAATATAATGATTAAAGTGAATGCATTGCAGAATCTTTACCCGGATGAGTCGCCGAAATCATTGGATGAGTCACCGAAATCATTGGATGAGGAAGAGAACATATCGTTAAGCTCTCCCTCAAAAAGTATCCGATCAGTAGAAGAAAGAACTAGCGCTCAATATGAACCGCTTAACTTGCTTCCTGATATAGAACCGACCACAACAAATTCTGTATCCGATAAAAAAACTGTATTTATGAATAAAGAACGTACAAATATCGCAAAACGCGGTTCTTGGGATTTCTACATATTGCAAGTTTTAGACGAAGAACCTAAGACCGAAAATGAAGTTACAGCGTTAATTCGAGGTAAGCACCCAGATCAATTTAAAGGAAAAACGCCTGATAATACGGTGAATTATCGACTACAAAAATTAGTAAAGGATGGTCTTGCGAAACGTGTTGAATATAAGAAGGGAAAGCGAAACGCGTATCGCTATTTTGTTTGAATGACCGGAGAAGTTTTTTAATATTTTATGCTTCAATGTAACATAAATATTAAAAAATTAAAAGGCTTATTTGAATTCCCTTAAAGCGAACGCCTTCGGCTACGGATCATTTGTTCACTTCGCTCACATCCGTGTTCCGGCTCGATCAAAAAGTTTAATATGAAAACCGCTTTTCACCTATATTTTTTGTGTATTCCGTTAGACGATTAAAACTCTGGCGACAATGCTTTGCACTACCAAGTGAGTTCACTTGGTAAACTTCGGTTAGCGCCTACATTTCCCTCCACGATAACGTTTTTATACAGCACTGCTAGATATATAACCAAACTCGTCCAACCGCATTTTATTCGCACATTTCGTCTTTCACCGGTTCCACTACCAAAGAAGAACAGGAAAAAGTAAGACCGTCGTAGGTGAAATTCCTACTATTTATTTTACATTGTTTCTTAGTTTTTGCCGTGTAAATGGGCGTTTGAAATGAGAAAAGGTGTTAAATTGGACATAAGCATAAAATTGAAGGGCTTATTTGATTTTATTTTTACAACAATCAGTATTTATCAACAAGCAAATGAGCGTTCGTATCGAGATTCTTTTCAAGGAAGAGGCGTCGGATCATAGTGGGTATTGTAGTGGTGGGGAATGCGAGCTCACCACAAGGGTTTACAAGAAACGAGTCGAAGTGGAGATTGGAGAAATTACAAACAATTTGGAGTATTTTGAAAAGTATGCAGACGAAGTTGTGGGTGTCGACGAATATTGCTGCCAATCGCACTATTGTGATTTAGGCGAAGATGTAGTATCCGCCGGTCTTGGTAAACACGACCACCGCATTACTATACTGAGAGTCAGTCTGGTAGACATATCCAAAAAAAGAAAACAGAGAAGGGTGAAACGAGACAAACTACGGGCAAGGAAGGAACAAGAGAGACAAAAAGCGTTTAACGAAGGAACAACAGAGGAGAGCGGCATCCCAACTCTCTACACGATAGACCTTGTACCATGTATACCGTGTAGACGTTAAAAATGATGGTGCATCCATCAACCAATATAAAAAAACCGCGTTCTGTATATTTTGTTTATTTTTGTTTTTGTTATCTTCGTCGGGATTTCATTCCGGTTCAATCGGTTGCCCTTACAATCGATGTCCCATTTTACATATCCAACAGTATAAATTATTATTTGATATGTAAAGCATACCATTTATAGTTGTTCCCTAATTTATCCAAATAATAAGCTGATAACCATCCAAATACAGCACCGAAAGTGTCCCCTACACTATTAATAATAGTATCTGATTTTGGCTTTCCTCCTGGCCAAAATATTATATATTGATTAATAATATTTATACCCATTTGAGTATTTTCTAAAATTTCAAAAATAGTATGTAAAACAACCCAATTTAATAGAGAAATATTCCAAAAATATACTACTATACCTACAGCAAAATGAAGGTATGTATACTGGTCAAAATATTGGTATCCCATTATAATATTATATTAGATTAGATTGTAAATAAATCTAAAGATGATTGATTAGCGATTACTTACATCGGCGTTTGAAATGTTAAAAGGTGTAAAACAATTGTAATAATATAGGCGTTTGAATGTTCATAAAGCGAACGCCTTCGGCTTCTGTTCACTTCGCTCACCATACGTAGGGTCCGCCATGATGCAACCCTTCATAATCACGCGGATCTCGGAGTTTTTTAAATCCATTTTCCTTTTGTCTTAATATATTAATAAGTTCATCGTTATCCTTGAATGATTTAGAATCGGCCGTGGGCTTAGTCTTATCAACAACCTTGGGCTTAGTTTTATCAACAGGCTTAGCCTTAACGTCAGGCTTAGCCTTAACATCAACAACCGGTTTCTTATCGGGTTCTTTTAGATTCACAACACTTTTTCCCAAGCTCTCCCCATTATTAGTCACAATATATTTATTATCCTTAAACACGATACTAAACGACTGCGAATCGATTATTATACCGACCGATGATATTGTCCCACTATTTGTATCATATTTCAGGTCCGATACTTGAATTGATGCGCTCATTTACATTATTTAGATAAAATAATTCGGTTAAATGTATGTTTAATTTTATTTATATATAAAATATAAATAAACATGGATGAAAATTCATATGAAATTATGAATGAAAACGTGGATGAAAACGTGGATGAAAACGTGGATGAAGATGTGGATGAAAATTCATATGAAGACGTGGATGAAAATGTGGATGAAAATTCATATGAAGACGTGGATGAAGATGTGGATGAAAATGTGGATGAAAATTCATATGAAAATGTGGATGAAAATGTGGATGAAAATTCATATGAAATTATGAATGAAAATGCGGATAAAAATATGGATAAAAATATGGATGAAAATATGGATAAAAATGTAGATGAAAATATGGATAAAAATGTAGATGAAAATGTGGATAAAAATATGGATGAAAATGTGGATAAAAATATGGATGAAAATGTGGATGAAAATGCGGATGAAAATGTGGATGAAAATATGGATGAAAATGTGGATGAAAATGTGGATGAAAATGTGGATGAAAATTCATATGAAATTATGAATGAAAACATCGATGAAAATGTGGATGAAAATGTGGATGAAAATATGGATAAAAATGTAGATGAAAATGTGGATGAAAATTCATATGAAATTATGAATGAAAACATCGATGAAAATGTGGATGAAAATGCGGATGAAAATGTGGATGAAAATGTGGATAAAAATATGGATGAAAATGTGGATGAAAATGTGGATGAAAACATGGATGAAAATATGGATAAAAATGTAGATGAAAATGTGGATGAAAATTCATATGAAATTATGAATGAAAACATCGATGAAAATGTGGATGAAATCCTTCGACAATCCTTCGAATGTCTCCGGAGTTCACTCAGAAAACTTCGGCTAACGCCTACGTTTCCCTCCAAAAATTTGGATAAAAATGTAGATGAAAATGTGGATAAAAATATAGATGAACTCCTTCAACAATCGTTCGCATGTCTCCGGAGTTCACTCAGAAAACTTCGGCTAACGCCTACGTTTTCCTCCAAAAATGTGGATGAAAATATGGATGAAAATGTGGATGAAATCCTTCGACAATCCTTCGCATTCCTCCGGAGTTCACTCGGGAAACTTCGGCTAACACCTACGTTTCCCTCCAAAAATATGAATGAAAATATAGATGAAAATGTAGATAAAAATGTGGATGAAAATGTAGATAAAAATGTGAATAAAAATGTGAATAAAAATATGGATGAAAATGTGGATAAAAATATAGATGAAAATGTGGATAAAAATATCGATGAAGCGAATACAAATATACCGTTTACCGTGTGGATGATTGTATATACCCCTTCAGAAATTCGCGACGCGAATTACAACCATTTAAATAAAATTCATCCAATCAACAAATTTGTCGCAATTGATTCTGTATCCAATTTCCAAAAGTATTCGGATTTAGCGATAGAGAAGGGGTATAACACACCCGGATACATGAACAGCATACGACGTCATCACCCTGGGAAATTGGGGTGCAACTTGTCTCATCAATTACTTGTGGATGAAATCTCTGAAAAAAGTTTGACGGAATGGAATTTGGTATTGGAAGACGACACACTTATCCATATCCCAATGCTTCTAAAAGAGGTTCAACCTATGTTGCATGCCGCAACCAAAAATGGTTCAAAATATATTCAGTTATATACCCATCCAAAATTTATAACCGAACAACGCAACCGCGAAAAGGTAGGAGAAAATTTATATGATATGCTCTATCAATGGGGGACATGTGCGTATTTTATCCACAAGGATGCGATTCCGAAAATGAAGGAGGCTTATCCCATGAATGTGCACGTAGATCATTTTTATAGTTCATTAATTTCACCCCTAAAATCACTGTGTTGGTTAACACCATATGTGAAAACGTTGGGCGAGCTGGGTGGGGGTTCCCGTTATAAAACTCAGAATATAGGCAGTATTATAATGTCTATAGAGGCGCCTAGGGATTTCTCTGTCGAAAATGCGTATGCCGAATTTGATGAATTTTTGCGGCAAACGGTGGCTGGTGGATCTACTGTGTAGGTGATATCGTAATAGGTTTGGACGAAAACGTAGGCGAGAGCCTACGTTTTCGGAGTGAACTCTGTAGGCGAGAGCCGAAATAGTTTAGAGTTTGTGACGAGTTTGTCTCCCGTTTTTTGATACTTTTTTATAATTCTTGGTTTTACGATCACCATTTCGAGTTGTGGATTTTCTTGTGTTTGATTTTGTTTTGTGCATTTTACGGGTTAGTTTTCCTCCTTTTTTATTAATATCAATATTAATTGTGTCTAATATGGCGTTTAAAGCTTTTAATATACCTTCCTGATTTATTTTATTAATATCAGTATACGTCAATTTTTTTATAGGTGTTTCGTCTTTGTATACATCATTATATAAATCGATTTCTGCATTAATATACTCAATAATTTCTTTTTTTTTCTCGTTATGTTCTTCCGTGTTTAAACGAAAAATCCTAGAAAAAAGTCCTCTCCGAGCAAGTTTAGGTATTAGAGAATTTAAATCAGTTACCACATTTGGTTTAGTATCCCGTCTTCGAATATAGGTTGCCTTTTTATCATATCCCTTCTTCTTTCGCTCCTCCTCCTTCTTCTTTCGCTCCTCCTCCTTCTTCGTTTTTTTTCGCTCAGCCTCTACTTTCGCTGCCTCCTTCCTCTCCGCTGCCTCCTTCCTCTCCGCTGCAGCCAGTGCATCTGCCGTTCTCTTCTCCTCTGCAGCCAGTGCATCTGCCGTTCTCTTCTTCTCCGCTGCCGCCTTCTTCTCCGCTGCCGCCTTCTTCTCCGCTGCCTCCTTCTTCTCCGCTGCAGCCAGTGCATCTGCCGTTCTCTTCTTCTCCGCCGCAGCCAGTGCATCTGCCGTTCTCTTCTTCTCCGCCGCAGCCAGTGCATCTGCCGTTCTCTTCTTCTCCGCTGCAGCCAGTGCATCTGCCGTTCTCTTCTTCTCCGCTGCAGCCAGTGCATCTGCCGTTCTCTTCTTCTCCGCCGCCTCTACTTTCGCCGCCTCTACTTTCGCTGCCTCTACTTTCGCCGCCTCTACTTTCGCCGCCTCTACTTTCGCCGCCTCTACCTTCGCTGCCGCCTCCAGTTTATCTTCATCTCGTTTCTTTAAAGTCGATCGTGTTCTATTTCCACGAAACATCTTTTGAATAGCAGTCGCGGCAGATGTATCGGGTAAGATATTGGAATATATTTTGTTATTTTTTATATTCACGTTCTTGGTTTGAATGGGTGTTGTATAATCGCCTTTCTCGTCGAATGCGATATGTAAGATTTTTCCGTCGACCACATCAATTGTCTCGTTTTTAATTGTATATGGAAAATATGCGATAAAAAATGATCTATTAATATATGTAACCTGTAAATTTGTTAATATTGTTTTTATTTTATCGGCTAATTCTGATTCGTCTTGTGTATTGAATATTTTATTTATGTTCGCAAGTTGCTTCGCAATCTCCACATTTGATTGTGTAACCTTATTATTATTTTCCGAACAAGTTGTTATTTTTTTGCCCGCCTTTTTATGCAATAGATATTGAAGATCGCATTTCTCATTATTTGGTTCCTCGTTTTTATTTACACCCACGTATTTATCTAAATTATTCTTTAATTCCTCCTCTATGTTTTTGAAGGATTCTTGTTTCGCATCAAATCGACCAATTATGCTTACTGAATTAACCATGACTATAGTATAATGATATTTTATCACTTGCGTTTCAATAAAATAATGCATTTATTTTATTGATAATTATTGTTCAAGAAGATCGACTTAACGCATACGTTTTCCTGCCTTTTGTGAACGACGTGCTTTCGCACCACCCTTTTTATTCTGTTTGCGCGACGCAGAATTGTTGCGACCACCCTTCTTGGAACTCATTCTGCGCCTTCTGCTGGCCGATTTGCCGCCACCCATATCTATATCATTTATTGTTCCATTCTCTATTGCTAAGGGCTGATTACCCACAGGAGCCTCAGGAACGAGAGGACCATTCTCTATCATTAAGCGCCGATTTACCGCACCATCAGCCCCAGCCTCGGCTCCAGCTCCAGCTCCAGATCCAGCTCCAGATCCAGCTCCAGATCCAGCTCCAGATCCAGCTCCAGATCCAGCCTCAACCTCGGCTGCAGACTTAGGGGCTATGGAAAATGTAACTCCAAAAAGGTCATTCATTAGGGATAGTATTTTTTTCTTAGCGCCGACCATAGACCCCAGTGTGACGACATTATCTTTTATTTTTAATTTTAATGATTCAACGCTTCCCGATTTAATAAATAACATTTGGCCATATGCATTCACTTTATCATCGTTTTTAGTATATTTAGCATATAGCATAATACGCGCTCCTTGTCCTAAAAATTGGCGGTCTGATATTAGTAGACCATCAAACGTTTCATCAAGCCCTTTATATGCCTCCTTTTTAAACGTGTCTCGAGAATCGCCCGGTGTTGGAACCACTTTATATCCTTCAAATGTTTCCTTAATTATTTTTTTAATACTTTTGATTTTTTCATTTTCATCAAGGGGTATTATAGGTGTTAACGATTTACTAGAATTACCTGTGTTTAAACGGGCGTTTAATGGGATCTCATTTTTAACCAAGTCAGGATTCTTATTATACATGGTATTAATTGTATTATTCTCATCTCGAAATCCATAATAATATTTTGCGGATTTATCCAATACCTCTTTTACTCCTCCCGACGTTGAACCGGCGAGTTGAAGTTGTGCTACTAAACATACATGGTTTTGCATTTGTCCAAATGAATCCTTGTTTTCTGCGTTTATTTCGATCTGATCTACCGTAGGATAATCCATTATAATATACAATAACCCTACAAATTATTTATCTAAATATGTTAAATGAAACTCAATCAATTAACATCTTCCGAGCTCAATTCGAAACCTTCGGGTAAATTTACGTTTTCCACAAAACCCTCTAAAAGTGGGCAATATTTAACTTGGATCAACATAGCCACTTTTTTAGCCATTGTCGTATTATGTGTTGTTTTTTATACCGCAATTACGAAATACTTGTCTTGGAAAATGACCGAATTAAAAAAAGAACAGTTTTTAAACAAAAAAACGGGTATAGGAATTATTTCCATGATGAAAGAGCCAAAAGACATTGAGACGTGGCTGGAAAAACACCGCGATCTTGGAATTCGACACTTTTATATTCGTTTAGAAGAAACCCCCGATCTGGAACTCTTTCTAAAAAGTCAACCCGATGTAACCGTCCGTTCGGGTAAATCAAATGGTGTTAACGAATACGAAGACATTCAAAAACGTCAAAATGACTGGGTAAATCGGGCATTTCGAATGGCCGCCATGGACAACCCCCAAATCAAATGGTTGATACATATCGATTCGGATGAAATTCTTCAAGGCGATTTAGACCAAATCGATGCCTTACCGGATGACGTGCGAACATTTTGGATGCAAAACCTCGAGGCGAAATATTCCAAGATCCCCACCGAATCGGATAACTGCTTTGACGCGTCGACATTTATAGACTGCTCTAAACAACCAGATAAATGCGTGAGTTACGGGAACGGGAAGAGTGGCGGACGGGTAGCATCCGACGTCTCTGCGAATGGTCCACATCGAATGAAGACGAGTATAACGGGCTCATCCATGCCGAAACTACCTGGGCTATTCGTCCAACATTATGAAAGTTGTAATTTCGAAATATATAAAAAGAAGTTTAAACGTCTAGCTGTCCAAGATCGGAAGCTGGATATCCCTTTCCCCTATTATAACGAATCGATCGACGCCGCTAGACGCGACGACGACAATGCCTTACGAAATATTTATAAGAAATATCGCGTTTCTGCATGAAAAATCACGCATTTTCATGTTAACACAAATCGCAAAAAATCGCCGAACTGTAAAATTGATAGTAATGTCCCACAAAAATAATACACAACCAATAAAAGACTATGTCTCTATTTACTGAAAAACCTAATCGACGTCGGATCATGGTATTCGACGTCGAAACGACGGGGCTTTTGCCCAAAAAACCTGATAGCGTCGCATTGACCGAATTACCTCACATTCTCCAAATTAGTTTCGTTATTTTCGACACACAATATTGGAGAGTGGTGAAATCGGTTGACCGATATATCAATGTTGCCCCCGATGTGGAAATTTCCGAGAAAATCACGGAAATAACGGGCATTACGCGGTCAATCTGCGACACGGGCACATCGATCACAAACGCATTACAAGAATTTTATACGGAATATATGTTGTGCAATATGATTGTCGCACACAACATCCAATTTGATCGAGATATGATTCTCACAGAATTGAGGCGACACAAGGATGAACTGATTGGACGCGGATGTGATTCAGTCGCCTCTGTATTTGATACGGAATACGAAAAGACTGTTCAAAAGGATATCTTCTGCACAATGCGTGTGGGACGAAATGCGTGCAAAATTGAGCGCACGGCTCTCGATGGTAAAATATATTATAAAAGTCCCAAATTGGTTGAATTATATGAACACTTGTTCAAAGAAACGCCGTTAGATCTCCATAATTCGCTGGTAGACACATATATCTGTCTACGCTGTTTGGTGAAACTCCGATTCAAATTCGATTTATCGTTGGAAATGTTTCCGAATATTCGGTTTAAGCCACTAGTAGAAGCGCCTGCGACTAACATCTTAGAAATTCAAGCTTTGTAGACGTAGTATTTCACATTTATTTCGATCTGTATATTATTAACTATGCTTGAAAATAAAAATAGCAAGTTGTATTTTTTGTTTGGATGTATTCCTTTGCGAATTTTTATTGCGATGCTCCCACTGTATTTAGATAAATCGTGGCTCCCATTTTACGGATTGGTATTACTCTCAATCTCAATCGGATTGCTCTATTTATATTTTACAAATAAACGACTACACGCACCTGAAGCAGGTGGTGATACGTGGTGGGCGAAATATCGTATCCTGCACGGACTCCTTTATATGAGCGCGGCTATATATGCGTTTAACAAAAGTCAATTGGCTAGTTTACCACTTTTTATAGACATTCTTCTTGGACTTGTATTGTTCGTTCATCACCATTACATTCGGTGATACATATTTGTCCTTTTATAAAATATATAGAATCACATTGCATACAATAAAAAATATTGATACAATTTTTATTGTAATTGTTAGACGATTGTCTCCCATTTAGAGTTTTTAAGATTGAAATAGTGAATTGAGTAATCGCGATTTGGTCTCGCCAATTACATTAAATTTGTCTAGTCGTTGCGATAAGAATTTTGCTTGTTTATCTAGTAACATATATCCAACTAGGTCTGGATTTCGTTGTTGCTCCAATCCATATGTAAGTCCCCTTATTGCCTTTGAAAATTTGTTCAATAAATAGTCACATTCATCAATCGTAACCTTTTCATAAGTTGGATCTGTTATTTTTTTACCTTTTTCTAGTAATATTTTATACTTCATATATTTCGAATAAAAGTATAATTTTTCATCAATTAATGCCCCCATATGCGGACATACAAATAATACATCCGTTTGTAATTCTTCTATATAAAATTCATATTTGTGTACTTGATTAAAATATGGTGCTAGTTCAGCTGGTAATTCTTTAAAGTCTATATCTGATAACGCTTTATATACCGAGTCTTGATTTCCGGTTCTATGATTAGGTCGTTTAACAATCTTTTCATAACTTAATTTTACAATGTTCGGATTTGTTTTTGGATTGGGTTCTGTTGGCGGTAATAAAACAGATATATTGGTCTTTAGTGTAGGAGACGATAAAAACCATTTTAATAAATATCCAATATGACTTGCTAAGTTTTTAATTTCATCTCTATCATACGATTTATCGTCTGTTGGTTTCACCATTATATCAATGTCTTCACTTGTATATTGTTTAATATTTTTTGGTATTTGTGCCAAAACTAGTTGAATTGCTTTACCGCCTTTTAAAAGTAAACTGTATTTTTCACCGACCATCCTATCTGACAATATACCATATAAAATTAAACATGCGCATAACATCATGTTGTAATGTGTAAAATCGATATTTAAATCGTCTATTAACCGTCCTTGCGTATACACTCCATTTGTTGTTTGGACATAGTAGGTTGGTATCATAGTTTGAACTATTTTACACATAGTCCATGTATCTTTTATCTTATTACCAACCATTTCAATACTATCGTCTTGGGTCATTATATCTTTTATTCTCGTTCTTAGGTCTAGTAACTCAGTTTCGCTTTTATTAAATATTGGTTTCCAAAATTCTGGAATTGTTGGATTGTCCGGATCATCCGGATATCCGTTTCTGTCCGGGATTGGAAGTTTATAATCTAGTGGTTGTCTGCCGACGGCCTTGTCTTGGTCTTCTTGTTGTCTTCTCATAACGACGACTGTATTTCCGTTTTAAAATCTTTTTACTTGCGTTATTATTGTTGGGGTTTACGCGTTTGGTCTTTCGCTTAATAGTGGTATTCTTCTTAGTTTTCATACCCGCCTTTTTCCTTTTTCCTTATTATAAGAGTATAAAACATTTTCTTTTTGGGTGGGTTATTTTTATTACACTTTTCAAGGGGTGTATTATCTATTGGGAACTTTCCCACAGGAGGTATAAAAACTATAAGAAATAAATAGTTGCTAGTTTTTCAAAATGGAACTTTTTGGATTATTGTAAAAAGTTCCAAAATGGAATATACGAGGATCTTTCCATTTCGTGAATTTTGGATTTTACGAAATGTTACCGAAATGCAGCCATTATTAATTTTGAATTGTCGTGCGACTGCACAACGTTTTTGAACGAAATGATTCGGAATACGTTTAGGAACTTTTTCTATTAGGAACTATATACTAATAATCCTAACATGAAAAGTTCCAAAAAGTTCCAAAATTTTCATTGTATAATATGCAACTATGATACGTGCAGACAAAGCCAATATGACCGTCATATATTGACTGCAAAACATAAAATACTAATGAATCCTAATGCGGCTAATGAAAAAGCGCCAATATCACTTACTTGTAAATGTGGTAAAACATATCTTCATATGTCTTCATTATGCAAACATAAAAAAACTTGTTCATTTATTACAATAAATCAAGATAAAACGGAAGAGCCCGCGCCGGATAACAAAGACGTCATGATCGAAAAGTTAGTAGAGGAGTTAACCGCCGAGCGTGCTGAAAAGAGTGAAATGAAATCCATGTTCATGATGATGATGGAAAAAATCCAAGAAATGCAACAGCAAAACCAGGAATTACAAATGAAAACGAATGAAAACACGAGAGAGATATTGAAAGAAACGGTAAAGGGTAATCAGGAGTTAGTTAATAAAGTTATCGATGTGATTCCAAAAATGGGAAATACCACCAATAATAACAATACAACCAATAACACTCTCAATTTCTATTTAACAAATACCTGCAAAGACGCTGAATCTATCCATGATTTCACAGACAGATATGTGAAGCAATGCACGGAATTTTTCATGGAAAATTATCGAAGCATAGCAAACAATCAAATGTGTTTAGCGACCAACGTTTACAATATCATGTTTACATGTTTGAAAGAAAATCCGCAATATCTGAATTTTATCCAAACAACGGATGTGAAGAACGGAATCCATTATGTAAAGGAGAAAAAGAAGGACAAAGATAGGCAGTTATACGGAGAAGCAGAATTTATAAAATACGTAGATGGATTTGAACGGGCAGGGGCTAGCATAGGACATGCGATAAACAAGGCGTTTGTTCCGCTACAATCAGAGTTTAGTAGAAAATTGGAGAGTGAGGTGGGAAGGCCACCGAATGAAGATGATTACGAAGACGAAGAAGAATACGAGGATTTATTAGATAAATACAAACAACGTAAATCCGAAGCGGGGCGTCATTTAAATATGCACATTTTTAAAGCCATGAGTTTATTCGACAACAGTTCGCGCAAAATGGAGATACTAACGAAAACACGCAGAATAAAGAATACAAACGATGTCTAGACTAGGCGTTTAATTACACCCGTTTCAAGGATAGAACTATAATTTTTCTTGTATTTTTATCCATACCAGGATGCTGTTTATTGTTTTTTTCGTGTATTTCATATTTACCATACCATAAATATTCTCTTTTATTACCAGTTTTTTTTACTCTATACAAATAGATATGTTCAGTTTTGTTTTTATTTAATAATGGTTCGTTACATAGTTTCTCGGTTTCTGTTTGGTCCCCATTTTGACCAAATAATGTATATTTTGGATTATTTATATCATTCATATCGTCATCATAAAAGTTGGTATCATCTACCGATGTTAATATGGTTGTTTTTTTATTAATTCTGTGATTAATTCCTCGACCGGTAAACACTCTACACCCCGTTTGTTCAATTATATAATTATCAAGTCCTCCTAATCCCTTCCATGTTGAAAATCGAATTGGCTCCATAGTTATTGCGCGTTATATGTAACATATCGAACAATATTTTATTGTCTTTCAATTTTATTGTGTTTTTCGATAAAATTGAACTGCGCGTGTATCTTATATGAGGGCTAACTAATCAATACAATCTATTTCAAACCATGTCGGATGAATTAAATGATGATGTATGTTGTGTGTGCTTGGAAACAAACACAACATCGCAGCGAATATGTAAATGGGACTGCACGCACTCATTCCATGCGGGTTGCATTGAACGGTGGAATGTCGGATGTCCTCTGTGTCGAAATAACGTATTAGCATCGTCGTTGAATAATATTGATGTGCACGTTGGATGGACTATATCACGAAACCCCGCTTGTATATTGGATGTCGAACGTATGAAGGAACGTATTTCACAGGTTCCGGTCGAACACATAGATATGTATAAAAACGAATGGAAGGATCGCGAATGCATCGATGCGAATCATCGCATGGTATATTTCCATACCTATGGAGTAATCGCAATATGTGAAGATTGTAATACAACCCAATCCTTTAATTGCGTACATAATGTAGTGTTACCGACAGGATTCGGACAAATCGCGAGAGCTTGCCGAACACCCGTAGCTATGCCTCGATCCGGTCGTATACAAAACTTCCTCAATTAAACTGCGTCGACTATAGTGTAGCACGGCGTGTTATTTTACGGCGGCGCTCCACTCCATTTTCAATCGAAGCTGTCGTATCGAAATACGGTTTCAAAAATGTATTTCTGAAAAAGGTGCGATTAAAAAAAGATAGCTGATT
>Ga0209442_1000064_pt1 | contig 60056 bp, 89 predicted proteins | sample LauGreSBDMM110DD_2_FD_187565 | JGI IMG/M metagenome (GOLD analysis project Ga0209442, IMG submission 187565) | Freshwater lake microbial communities from Lake Michigan, USA - Sp13.BD.MM110.DD (SPAdes) (version 2) | ecosystem: Environmental > Aquatic > Freshwater > Lake | place: Lake Michigan...
GCTGCCATGAGTGCCATTGTGGAGCTTTGCACGCCAGCCCCCAAGCTGATAATGTGGATTGGTTCAGTCATATTGTTTCTCGTCTTGGTGTTTTGGTTTTCATTGGTTTGTAAGGTGGTGTCCCAACTTGCCGCAATCGCGGTTCATTCTACCGAGGGCTTTACCCACCACTATATTTCATGCGCCGACTCTTTTCAAAAGAGCGCACGGCCTTAGCGGCAGACTCAGCAGGACTAGGTTTAGTCAGGGACGTTTGTTAAGGTATTACAGTAATTATCAGCCTTGGGTTTTGCTTGTCGTAAGAGCGGGTGGATTCTGCCACCCAAAGGAAAGTGTCATCTTCGGTGAAGCCTGCCTTTTCGAGAACGTGAAAGGCGGCGTCAATTATTGCTGGCATATCGCGGCGGCGTTTGTCGCCAGCCCAATAGTCCATGCGAATGTTTGTCGGCTCGCTAATCGCCCGCCAGCCCTTCGGAATCTGCGCGACAACTTCACGCACTGCGGCGTCTCGCCACTTCGCCCATACTTTGTTCGGGTAGCGTCGCCCCGTCTTTGTTGTTTGGACGCTGTTTTTTCCGCCTCGGATTTGGCCAGAGATGGTGACGGATGTTGATTTTTGCTCATCGCTGTTCATTATTTTAATCCCCTTCTTAAAAAGCGCGTCCTTGTCAGCATTTGTCAGGCTGGAAAAGTCATTGCGATGCACTGGCTTTCGCTCCATCGCTCGGCGGATTTCTGGCGTTAGGTTCATAGGTAGTGTTTTTTGATCGCCATCCGTATCCAGCGATACTTTGCCGCCGTTTGGACGCGCTTTAGTTTCAGTTCATCGCGGCTTTCCGCGACCGTCTTTCCGTTTCTCCGGGCGTGCCGGAAGGCAAAACGGCGGTGACGCTTTTCGCCGTTCTCGTCTTCCAGATGCCACTCGGCATTTGTCATCCCGTGCAGCTTGAAGCCGCTCGCTTTATAGACCGTTCCTTCGTGGCCTTGCTCTGGGTCTGCGAAGGCTATCAGGCAGTCATACGGGTATTCTTTCGCGGCCATCTTCGACGTGAGCGCGATGAAGCGGGACAGCGGGTAGTTCAGCGGCGGCTCGGCTCTGCACATCCGTTTGATTTCCAGCACGCGCTCGACGCCGAGGAATTTTGCCTGATACGGATTCACGCCGATTCCATAGACGATGACGGCATACAGTTCGTTGCTCGCGTAGAGTCCGAAGCAGATGTTTTTGCCAGTCGGGATTCGGTGCGAGTAGTGCCAGCGCACCACCCATTGCTCCGCCGTTTCATTTCTGATTGGCCGGATTCGGAATTGGAGCGGTGAGGTCGGGTGCGAGCCGCCATCATCCCCTTGGAACAGGGGAAGCTCTGCGTTTGAGCTATCACCGCATAAATTTGGCCGTGTCCCCGAACCACCGGATGCAGCGAATGAGTGCCGCGCGAGCGGTTCAGGCAATTCGGACATTGTGGGAGCGGCACTCATCGCTGATCCGGGACGCTAAGTGAAGTAAATGCGCTCATGCCGCCCTCCAAACGATTGCCTGTTTCCCGCTTTCGTTCTTTCGTGTCGTGCCCGTGTCGGCTATCTTACCAAGCGCGAGCAATTCAGTCAGGCGAGGTCGGATTGACAAAAGCGACTTGCCAACTTCCGCCGCGCACTCGTCAGCGGTCAAGTCTTGATGGAAGAGAACATCTAGCACCTTTTGCCGCAACGTGGGCGCTTTCTCTTTCATCGAATCCGCCGCCGCCTTGGATGTGCCGCCGCGCTTGTAGCCGGGGGCAGCGGGGTATCGGGCAAAGTCTAGTTCTGGATGGTTCATTTGGTTATTTCCTTCTTCAATGCTTCAAACATCAAATCGCATTTCCCCCTTCCGACTTGGGCGATAAACAGCGGCATTTCGAGGAGTGACTTTATGCGATCCATTTGGTTCTGAGATTCGCCCATTTCTACAAGTCTGCGAAATATTCTTAGCTGCGCCTTGGTGTATGACTTAGGTTTCATTTGACTCCTTTCTTTTGCTTCTTTTTCCACTTTAAAACGTCATCGCGGACAAGCTCATCCGCGTCTGGAAAGTAGGCGTAAGTTTCGCCGTTAAACTTGATTGCCCCATAGTGCCTAGCGATGCTGAATTGCGTCTGGCTCACACCCTTGATCCCGTATGGAGTGCGCGTGTGAAGTTCACAGCCTTCTAACCCGTCTAGGTGTGTGCTCATTTGATGACTCCCTTCTTTTTGGTAATCTTGACAATGGCCGATCCGTAATCTCCAAAACTAGCTACGCCCTTCTGGCAATCCATGACGTGCTTTATGCACTGGCGCCTTCCCTTCGAGGTGTCGTATTCGATTTTGAACTTAAACGTGGCTTCGATTATTTCGGTTTTGGTGCTCATTTGATAGTCCTCCCCCATGCTGCCTTGCGCGGAGACTGGCACCCCTGCGCCTGTCGCTTTGGAAAAATCGCCTCGTAAAGGTAGTTGGTTTCTTTCTTGCGCGGGATGCCGCTTTTGCGATGCCCCGCAGCAGTGCCCGTGCGACGGGAATTAGCTGGTGATGGTGTGGCGATGCTCATATCAGGCTTTCCGCCAGCCGCATTTCAACGGCAAGGTCGTCTCGGTTGTATTGCAGCGCGGCTTTTTGGTCGCTCGCCCAGAGAGTGCCAAAGTCCGCACCTGTTCCGCTCTTTTCGGGAAGCCCTAGCTCGCGCAGGACGGTTGCCAGCGATACGCGGGTGCCAAATTGCGCCCCGCTCCCCGCCAGCCAAATCTCTTGGAGGCAGCAAATCGCGTCGCTCCAAGGATAGCGCGGTTTGAAGGCGTTAAACACCCGCGCCGGCACTTTGATGCCCAAAATCCAAGCGCGCTGAATGAGGAATGGCAAATCGAAGCCCTTGATAAAGTAGCCGCTGACAATGATTCCCTTGTCAAGTGCTCGCAGGATTTCAGCGAATGACGCCTCGATGATAGCCGCTTCCGTCATATCGCCGATGTGATACTGCATCACGTTTTCGCCGTGACGGAAGCCGACGATTGCCAGCGTGCCGGATGTGGCGTGGAGTGCGCCGTTCGCAACTTCGTCGTTGCCGTAGTTGGCGCGGGCTTCTTCAATCTTCGCCGCGATTTTCGCCTCGTCCTTGAGCACGCCCAGCTTCACTTTGGCGGGGTCAAACGGAGGTAGCTTGGCGCGAATGTCCGCTTCCGGCATTGTCAGTGTTTCGATGTCTATAATGGTTACATTCATTGGTTTGTATTGGTAGAAGTTCCCGCCGCCGTTGGCTACGCACGGCGGGAATTATAATTACTAGAACGGGATGTCGTCCGGCTCGATGTCGGTCTTTTCCGGCTCCGTTGGTTTTGCGGGCGCGGCTTTCTGAGGTGCTGGTGCAGCCGATCCCTGCTTAGGAGCACGAACGCGGATGCCGCCGACGAGCTTTCCGCCCATGCTCACGTTTGGTTCATCGTAGGCAACGAGTTTGACGCCAGCCCAAAGGTCAGAGTCGCGCTGTCCCGTGAACTGGGCGATGATTTGGGCGTTCGTGCTGTTGAGCACCATTCCCTTTTCTTCTTCGTCAAAGTGAAGCACCCATTTTTCTTCGGGGCCGGAATCGCCCTTGATGATTTCTTGGATGCACTCACGAATTGTCAGCAGCTTTCCGCGCCCAAGGTCAGAGCGTTTAAGGTAGCTGGATTTTGTCATTTGTCCGATGTCAGGCATATATTTGATGTGTTATTGGTTTTGTGTTGTTTGTGTATTCTAGGGAAAGTGTTAAAAAAGAACTGGCTCTTTGATTTGCTGATTCCATTCAGAAATTGGAGCTGCCTGTTTCCTAAGATTGCACTTGGCGCATGAAACCACTAGATTTTCGATGCTGTGACTTCCGCCCTTTGATAATGCTATAATGTGATCGGTGTGGCACAATTTTGTGGGCACTCGATTGCAGCACCAATAACAGACGGAAAATCTCTTTCGCCTCCATTCCCTATCCCATTCGGACATAACTTTCTGATTTCCTATGGATGCGTTCTTTTTTCTTGCTCGGCGGGTTCTGCATCTTTCCCTGACTTTTTCTGGATTGGCTGCATTTAGTGCTTTCGCCCTATCCTTATTTGCGCTGTGATATTCAGCATTGTATTTACGAAGTTTTTCTTTGTTAGCTGCGGCCCAAGCTCTATTTAAGGCCAACATTCTGACTTTATGGGCATTGTAATAATCGGAGTTTCGCACCCTTACAGCCTGCGGGTCGGATGCTTTAAGCCGCTGATAGCGATCTGCATCGTATAGCTTTTTAGATTCTATTTCCTCTTTAGTTTTCATTTCGCCTCCTTCCGCTTCGCCGCCAGCGCGGCGCGAGCCTTCACAATGCTTTGAGCGAGCGCGGCCTTGCGCTTCTCGGTCATCGTTTTGCCTCCCTTAGAACTGAATTGCTTGTGAGTCATTTGCGCTAAAGTATAGAAAGCGGCTTCAATGTAAATCCCTATTTTGTTCCGGGGTGAAAGGTTTCGGCTCATCGTTCGGGCGCAGCAGTTCCGCCTTGTCAAAGCAGGCTTTCATTGACACGCGGCCAAGGGTGAACGCCATGATAAAGTCGGCGCGAGTTGTCGTCTGTCGCTTCTCGTATGGGATCGCGCTCCATACTTCATCGGCGGCTAGTTGGTGTTGATCGGGAGTCATTGGTTTGGTTTTTTGTTAGTTCTCAATTCAGCGGGCCGGACGCTACTACGGCGCGGAGGTTGTATTCACTACCCCCCAAAGATGGCTTCCGCACAAAGCTAGTAGCGGTTGCGATATTTCTGCCGCTGGAACTAAACCAGCCATATTTCTAGTTTCTGCGTGTCTGCTTTCCACGCCGCCGCTGAATTGAAAGCTATGTTTCATTTGTTAAAGTAGGCTGGCAAAAGCGAGTGCCGCGACTATCAGCGCGATACAAAAGCACAGCACAGCGCGGTGAAATTGTGTTGCGCGCCAGTTGCACATATTGGCGGCGGTTTCCTCTGCGATTTGATAGGGTGTTTTCATTGGTTAATGTTTTGTGAGCTTAGCAACCGCGTCCCGATACTGGCGAACGCGAGCCGTGGTGATTGTCGCCTTGCCGGATTCCATCAGCGAGATATAGCCGTGCGAGACGCTGAGATAGTCCTTTATCGCCGTCAGGGATAGGCCAGCGTCTTTGCGGAGCCGCTTGAGACGTTTGCCAATCGTGGCAGGGTTTGAGACTTGGCCGGAGCCAAGGCATTTCGGACAGTTGATTGAATCGGGTTTCATCGGTGATTTGAAGTTGTATCTAGTTAGTAACGGAGCGCAAGAAAAAAGTGAAAGTTTCTGCTTTTACCTACGTAAAAAAGAGTTTGGCGAGCGCGAAAAAGGCGAGGTAGCACGCTGCCGCCGCAACGGGGCCAAGCGTTGCGCCGAGAATGACGGCGCGCACGTTGTCGCGGAGGTCGGCGGATCGAGAGCGGGTGGTTTTCATTGGTTGTGTTATTTTTGTGGTTAATGGTGACTTGTTGGGTGAGATTACCAAGTTGCACGGCGCACAGAGTTTTTCTTGTGCCGCCCGGTTTTGGTGAGTGTGTTGGTGTATTCAGTGCCTCCGATAAAGAAGCTAAGGAAGCCCCCGCAATCGCGGACGTTGTTGATGTGCTCGCGGGAAACATTGATTTCCGCCGCAATTTCAATCAGGTGTTTTGTGCTGTCGTAGGTGCTGGTGTTTTTCATGTTTTTATAAAACCATCCTTCCCCGATTCATGCAAGCATTATTTTAGCAATCGCTAACGGTTTCTCCAATTTACCTACGCAAAGCGGGGCGAAGATTGTTTTAATGGATGGGGGTTTTGTCCCCGCCGATGGTATATCCCCGCCACCGGGCGAAGATTTTGATTGCATCGTCCCCGCCAGTCCGTATTCTCCCGCCAGATCGCAAGCCGATGTCGAGCAAGCGAGCAAAGCACTGACGCCTTGGGTAACTGAGGCTAACCGCAGTTGAAGCCCACACCGTCTCGACATCGGTGTGGGTTTCGTTGTTTTCGGGCTTCTAACCTTCCCGCACTCACGCAAACCAACGGCGGTTTCGTGAACCTTGGTGGCGTAATTGCCAAGGCGTGCAAAGCTGGTATCCGCAGCCCTGAAACATGGTGAAGGCGGCAATTCAGCAACAGGCTCTTCGTGCGCAAGCTCCGAAGATGGAAAGGTCAACCGATGAGGCTGGTCTTTTAGGGTCAACCGTTGAGGTTGAGAGTGCCGTGAGTGGCTACGCAAGCCAAGGAGGGCAAAGGCGAAACCTGCTCCAGACTCACGCCCGGTGACGGGATGACGGAAACCACAGCGAGGCTTTAAGCGGGCTAGTTCCTTCATGGCAGGCTCGGAAGCGGGCTTGCTATGCCGTGGTTCCAAGCTCCGCATTATCAGGCTAAGTCCTTCCCGCCACTCCCCATCATAAAGGCCAAGACTCCCCGCCAAGAGCAGGACACCCCGCCGATCCGGGTAGCAAGTGACGAAGAAGGGCGGTTTCATCGCTTTCCCCGCCCCGCCAAGGCTGCTTTCGCTTCATCCCGGCACAGTCGAGCGGCGAAAAGGAAAGCATCGCGCTTGCCCTCGAAATACTCCGTGAGCTTGTCATCGCCAACTTTCCGCCAACGGCATCGGGCTTCGTGTGCAAACCATGCGAGGGCGATGAAGGTGGATGCGAGGTTCATGGCTTCGCTCCTTCCCCGCCAAGAAATCGGATGATTGTGGCAAAGTCCCAAAGTGTTTGACTGCTGCTGATTTCGATCCCGCAAAAGGCGGTTTCTCCAACTTGTGTGATGCGCGTCTCGGAAAGAGTCGCCTTGTATGTTTTCCCCTTGCGTGTTTTTACAAGCACCCGGCGCTTGTCCTCGCCAAGGGTGATTCCGCTCAATGGTAGTGTCTGTGTTTTCATTGTATTAGTTTGGTGTTTATTTGTTGTTTTCTGTGTAAATTATTGCTCCCCGCCGACGATGGTAAGTGCTCCCCGCCGCTGGTGGTAAAGCCTAAGCACGCGGTCTTTGCTCGCATCCGCGCAAGGCCTGCAATGGTTTTTAGTCGCCAGCGGACGCTTGCCACACTGGCAACAGAGCTCGCGCGCCTTTCGAGCGGCTTGCCAAAGGGCTTGCCGGGATTTGAGCTTGCGGTTCATGCGAGCACCTCCGCGTAATTCTCGGCTGGCATTTTGATCGCACCGATGGAAAGACACGCGCAAAAGTCGCCAGTGCTCATGTATTCGCGGGACGTGTAGAAGGGCGCGAATCCAACGCGCTCGGCAATCCACTCATGCCGCGCCCTATTGTCCGCGCTGTGCTCGCCAGTGAAGGCGAATGGGGCCGCAATGCTGATTTTGATATACTGCCGCATTGATCCGGCTCCGATCCGGCATCGTTTCAGCTTCACGCCTAGCATATGCTCAAGTGTTGCCTTGTAGTGGATCGCGTTCATGCTGTTGCTCCTTTCTTCTCGAAAATGTCTGCTAGTTCCGCCTCGTATTGCGCTGCATCGTCAAAAGTCTCGATGTATCGGGCAAAGGTCGGGTAATGGGGTGCGCTTGCCGTTTGGCGATGCCAGTGAATAGACTTCTCGCGGGCTGTGCATGAGACTTCGCGGAAGCTAGGGATTCGCCCCGCATAGTTTTTCTGCTTTTCAACTGTCGCCCATGCAACCTCGTCGCCGGGTTGCCCCGCCCCGCAAAAGCTGAAAACGGTTTCCGCTCCTGCGATGCAACCTCCGCAACTTGTTCCGGCGATTCCCCATAGCTTGCGCTTGATCCGCCTTGTGAGGATATAGGTGATCATTTGGTCGCTCCTTTCAAGGCTGCGCGGGCTGCGATGACTAGCGGGTGATGCTCGCTAGTCGTGATCTGTGGCGCGTTAATGAGTGCCCGCAATGCGGTTTCCACTCCCCGCAACGCCTTGATCTCTGCTGCCGGGTCAATCATCCCGGCGCAAGCGTTCACGGCTGCGACTATGCGTTCGGCGTTGTCGTGCATCGTGTGTTCATTCCATGCCATAACGGCAACAGGAACGCCCGCTTTCGTCTGTATCTCCATAGAGAGATCGGGTCGTGTGTCTGTTTTCCACGGCTCCGGCGTGTGACCGGGTGAAGCTGGCGCGGTGTCCCCGCCAGTGGCGCGATCTGTTGTGCTATCTCCGGCGATCTGCTGGTAGGATTTCGGCGCGGGTTCTTCGATGATCTTGCCGTCCAGCCCTAGCTGCCGCGCTTCCCAGCTGTCCGCTTTGGCTGCTGCGTGTGTCGTGGCTGTGCTGAATGGGGGCATTCCTGGTTTGCTGGTTATCGTGTATTTTTTCATTGTTGTGTTGTTGTGGTGTTGTTGTTGGTTTAGTGCTGGGGTGAAAGGGTTTTGTGATAGGGGTTCGGCTTGATTGCGTTCGGCCGTGCTGGAAGCTGCCAAGTGCCGCAAATTACGCGCACGTAACTGCCGCAAAAGTCCGACATCTTCCAAAGCACTCCCCGCCCATCGCGGAAGTGCGTTGCTCCTGGTGCAAAGGTCGTGCGGGTGCTTGTTGTCATCGGGTGCATGGTAGTTTTAGGCCAAGATTAACTCCCGCACCTTTACGGAGACGGAAAACAAATGGTGGTTGAGTCCGTGGTAATCTAGCTGCCGCTCTACTTTTTTGCGGGCGGTTTCTCCGTCTTTCGCTGTGACAATAAAAGAAAAGGATCGCCCGGTGGGAGATAACACGCTGCCGCGCTCGTCAATCTTCTGCGCGTATTCGTTCGCCTCGATAATAAAGAAGAAATCGGTTTTCGGGTATTCGTTCGGCGGGCGCGTGTCTTTTGAATCAACGCGCATTTGCCACAAGTCGAACTCGGTCTCTAGGACTGCCGGAAGTGCTGCGATCAGTGTCGCGAATCGTTCCCGGTCACGGGTTGCCCAGTGGGTTGATCGTATGCCGTCGTAATTTATCGGCGGGGGTGCTGTTGGTGCTGGTGTTGTCGTGTGCATGGTCTTGATGTGGTGGTTTGTGTTGTTTCGGTTGCCGGGTTAATCCCCGCCCCGCTTCCGCCCTCCGCCCCGGTGACGGGGAAAAGGGCGGTGTGCGGGGCTAGCGTTTGTGTTTGTCGGTGTGCGCGGCTTTGTCGTGCGGGTCTGCAATTCCGCGCAAGGTGTATTGCTCCGGGTGCATCGGCGTTCCGTATGCGGTGATCTCGTCCAGTTCTGCGCGTGCTGCTGCTAAAGCGTCAATCGCTGCTGTGTATTTGTTCAGAGCGGCGGCGGCTTTCTTTAGCATCTCCGGATCGTTCAATGCCTGCTGGCGTGCTGCGTTGCGCTCCCGGCGTGCGGAAAAGTAAGCGGGGTTTTCTTCGTGTCCGCTCTTTATCCCAGCGACATATTCAAGATCAAGCGGCACGCTCGCCTCGGTGCGGGTCAAGATTAAGTCTAAGCTGGTTTTGTCGGCATAGCCTTGGGGCGTGCAATAGGTGGACGTCTGGAGGCAAGTCCAGCCGTAATGTCGGACAAGTCGCCATGTCGCTCCGTTGGGGAGCGGCGGCAATGCGTCTAAAATGCGCGTGGTGATGTTTTTGCCGTCATAGGGGCGCAATGCTTCGATTACGCGATCCGGCAAGTCGCTTTCAAGGTTTGCGGTGATGATGGCGGCAATGGTTTTTGCGGTGTGTTTTTTCATTTGGTGCGGTGTTGTTGGTTTGTTGGATTAAACTTGCTCTACGCTGACAACAGGCGCGGTTTTCGTTTCGTCTGATCTGGTGAAAACCTGCCCGATAAAGTAAGCGTAGGCGTCTGCCAGTGTTATGCCGTGCGCCATGCTGGTTACATAGTGATATCCGTCTGCATAGGTCACGCGAAAGGCGGGAAGCTCGGCCTTTCGCTCTTTGATCTGTTGTGCTGCTTCTTTTAAAATACAGACTCCGGTGCTTGCGCTGTTGTTTTCGCCTGCTTCTTTCAAAAGTGCCTCCACGATTGCGCCGGGATAAATGCGCATTCTGTTGCCTATTCTGCGGATCCATATTGCATCCCATTTGGCAAGGGGGATGTCATTAAAGTGCGGATCGTTGCTGCTCTGGATCGCTTTTAATCCGATCCGGCTTTCGACAAGCTCAAGCGTTGCAGGGGTCACAAATTGCGCATAGAAGGCGCGGTGTGCGTCTTTGCTTTCCGCTGTGCCGTATTTGGGCAAGCTGTTCATGTATTGGGTGCGGGTGATGGTGATCTTGTTCATGGTTTTCGTGGTGTTGGTTTTGTTGTTGTTGCGCTCTAGGGGCTACAGGGTCGCCGCAATGATAGCGGCAATGCTCAAAAGGGTGATGCCGATGATCGCCCGGTGGATCGCCTGTGCGCGGCGATATCTGGCGAGGTTGTGACGGATGCGGGGTGTGGTGGTGATGGGTTTCATGCTTCTGATCCTTCCTCGGTTGCGTTCCATCCTGTTTGCCATTCGGCCGGGGCCGAGCAACATTGTTCGGCGGCATCTTGTCCCAGATAGGACTGACCGCATTCGCGGCATTCCCAAGCCTCGTGTTCGGGGTGGTGTCGTCCGGTGCTTGCGCTGTAAACGTCTGAGACGATTGAGACCGGGTCGTTGGTGCTGCCCATACGCTCGGCACGCTTGGCAAGGGTCAATGCGGACGCACCTCCGTGGATGGTGTTTGCGCGTGCTACTGCCGCGAAGTGTGCGCGGGTTCGCTCGTTGTGGTCGGTCAATGTGCTGTAATGTGCTGCTTTCATTGTGGTGATGTGGTGCGGTGGTTTAGTTGCTCAAAATTGCGCGAGCGGTGGCGCGGAGTGATTCCGTGTCGCGGTTTAGCTTGCGACGTTGTTCCTCGGTTGCTGCTGTTGCTGCTGCTGTGATTTGCTTAGCCTCGCGCATCGCCTGGGCTTTGATCTGCTCGGCGTCGGCTTTCGCGCTTTCGCGGATTTGCTTCGCGTGCTTCGCTGCATGGGCCGGAAGTGCATCGGGGAAAATGTCACTTGTGATCGCCTGGATGATTGAGGGGATCGCGTAGTTCAGCCATTCGGCAAGATAGCTGTTCTCTGGCAGGGATTTGGAGAATGCGACTAGTGCGGCGATCTCCTGGCTTTTGGTGGGTTCGGTTGGTGCGGTTGTTTTGGATAGTGTAATCATTGTGGTGTTTGGTTGTTGGTTTAGTGTTTGCGGGCGCGGCTTCCGTCTGGAACTTCGCGGTAAATTGGATCGCGCTTGTAGTTGATCTGGCTTAGGCGAAATTCGTCGCGCTCCCTATCCTCTGCGCTTGTCAGGCAATTATATTCCGCGAGGCTGTAAGCGTCATCGTCTGCGATTTGCTCTAATGTGCGGGTGTCGGGGCGTGCGTAGATCGCTGCAATGTCGGCAAGCGTATTGTTCCAATTATAGGCGGACTTCATCGCGTCCGCGATGATGTCGGCTAGTTGGGTGGAATGTTTCATGAGTGGTTTTTGTTGGTGTAGGTTGAATGTGCGCATTTAGTCTTGGATGCTGGCGTTTTGGCATTCTTCGCACCATTGCCCGCCACCGTTCAGATCGCGGAGCGGAAACTCCTGCTTGCAGTCGCGGCACTTGCATTTGATTTCGGATAGCCATGCGTCGGGGCCAACGCATAGCCCGGCGATGTCTGCTGGGATGATGTTGCCGTTTGCCAGCCGCACTGCGCGGTTGCCGTTGCTGTCTTTAACGATTTTATATGCGGGCTGCATCGCGTCCGCTGCGTTGGTGGTGGTGGTGGTCTTAGGCATGGACGGAGTAAAAGCTATTTCCGCCTTCGTGTCAAAAGAAATGTTTTCAAGTGGTAACGGAAAAGCCTGTTTCACCTACGCAAAGGAGCACGAAAATAAATTGAACCGGGGCGAAAAACAGAGCGGGAAAAGGGCTGGAATTGCAGGCTCGCAATGGGGCGCGTGTTGCCATACCTTGCCAGCATGAGACACACGCGAACAACCAGCGCAGGCACCAGATGCTAAGCACAAGCTGATTATCAGCAGCGACAAGAATCTAGCTCACAGCGATGTTCTATGCACGCAAATGTTCCACGGATTGAGAGGGATTGAAGCAAGTGCTGGATTTTTAGCACTTGGCGCGTCGCCAGATGATCGCGCTCCGAACATCGCAAGCACCTGAACTCCACGGGCTTCCCGCTCGTCCCGCTCCCACCTCTGTTCCTGTTCCTATTTCGGATGAGTTATATTGTCGGATGTTGTGAAGCAATGGCCTGAGACATAGCCACTTGCGCGGCTCGCGCTAGGTTGCTCGTATGCTCGCACCCAGATCCGGCCTGCTCGCGTGTCTGCTACTACTCTGGTCTGGTCGTGCTCTGCTGCTGCCATGCCTGCTGCACGCACGTAGCAGGCCAGTGCTCGCGTCCTGTGCTCAATCAGGCACCGGGAGGCAAACAATCCCTTTGCCGGGGCAGGAGGGCGACCCCACCCCGGCGGAGGGGGCGGACTAGCGGATGCGTAGTTACGTAGGAACCCACGTATAGATTTTACCTCAAAAACGGAAAAAGCTGATTTTGCTTGTGAACCTATTGCTATCCTTGGATCAGCCTTGTTCCTGCGATATGGCTGTGTTCCTTGTTCTGAGTCTGCTGTGGATACGATGTATCACGTAGGAACAATGATTACTTGGACACAAAGCTGTCTGGTATTGGCTGTGACTGCTTCACTCCGCTAAGCGTTCGCAAGCTCACTAAAGATGGTTGAAGCTGGCTTGCGTTTTAAATGAGCACGCGAGGTGTGAGAGAAAAAGTTTTTGTGTCAAGATTATTCTTCTCCAACAGGGGAAAATACTTTTGAAGTGCTGCTTTTTTAGCAGGTTATTTTCACTGGTATGGCAACCATGCCATACTGTTTTATGGGCAAAAAGAAACGCCAGCCACGAGGATGAAAATCCACAAAGACCCCATGACTGGCGAAAGTTGGTTGCGGGTGCGGGAATTGAACCCGCTGCTTTCAGGTTATGGGCCTGAATTTCTACCGATGAATTAACCCGCGATTAGAACTGTCTGTGCAATACGCCAAGACGCGGAAACGTGTCAAACAATTTCGTGGTTGACAACTCAACGTGTATTGATAATAAACGTGTTCATGGAACTTCCCATAGACATAGTAACGGCGAACCTGACGGATGCGGAGCTTGATGCTCTTGCGGACGAGGTTCTTTTGCGTGAGCAAGAGGACAAGTTTCTGGCGTGCCTTGAAGCTGCCTTGGTGCATACCGTGAACACGTATTCGATTTGATGGCTACGCTTGCACAAACGCAAAGCCGGGATTGCGTTGGATTGACGAAGTATGGGGAGAAGCAGTGCGGGGCGATGGTGCGACACGTCAAGCAGCGCGGGCTGCTCAATAGCGATTGTCCTGAGTGCGCTGGCGATGGCATTGTGATAGCGGGTGGTGGCAAGTATCTGTCTTGGGCTTGGGTGCTGTGCAAGAGGCTACGGGATTTGGGGTGTCAGTTGCCCGTTCAGGTGTGGTATTTAGGGCAAGTGGAGATGCCGGATTCGGCCAAGCCCCGGTTCACTGCGCTGGGCGTGGAGTTGGTGGACGCGCATCTGGTGATGAAACAGCATCCAGTGCGGCAGATGAGTGGATGGCTGTTAAAGAACTATGCGATAGTTCATTGCCCGTGGCAGAGGGTGCTGTTTTTGGATGCGGATTGCTTTCCCGTGAGCGACCCGACACCGTTGCTTGGCGTAGGAAACCTGTTTTTCCATGATGTAAAGCCGTGTCACCCGTCACGTTGGGGATACACATACTGCGGTCTTTTGCCGGGGATCGAATGGGAGACGGGCCAATTCGTGGTGGACAAGAAAACGGCTTGGATGGGGCTTAGGTGGACGGGCTGGATGAACGAGAGCGCGGATACGTGGTTCCGGCTTTTTATGGGGGACAAAGGGACGTTCGAGGCTGGTTTCAGGGTAGCGGAAGTGCCGCTAGTGATGGGGGATTTGCCAACTTGGGGCGGTTACGGTATTGCACATTCGTATCAGGGGATGCCGGTGTTCGAGCACGCTATGGCGATCAAGAGAGGCGAGCATCCGATGTTTCCGTGGATGACGGAGCTTTTTTGGGAGTGGGAGAAGGGGTAGAGAATTATTCTTGCCAGTCTCTAGGAGAAGTGTATTTTAGATAAATCAGCACACGCTGATTGTCCGATTAAGCCGGATGAACAAAAACAAATGCCCATCGGTGCTGTTGCTCTTTCGAGCGCAGGCTTAACACCGATAGGGCACCTTTTGACAAAAACAATGAAAACGATACAATTAACACAGGGCAAGGTCGCGCTAGTAGATGACGAGGATTTTGAGGCGTTGAATCAGTTCAGGTGGTATGCAGATAAGGCTCACGGTAATCGCTTTTACGCTTGTCGCGATGACCGTGATGGTGCGAAGCAGACGAAGATTTATATGCACGCCCACATCATTCAGACGCCTCGCAAAATGCACACCGATCACATCAACGGAGAAGGACTCGACAACCGACGCGCAAACTTGCGGGTCGCCACACCTTCGCAGAACTTAATGAATCGCGGCAGCAATAAAAACAGCAAGCTCGGCGTTAAGGGAGTGAGTCCTCATCGAAGAAGATATATGGCGATGATCAAAATTAACGGAAAGTCCAAGTATCTCGGACTCTTCCTCACCATCGAAGCCGCTTCTGCCGCATACCAAGCCGCTTCACAGCAAGTCCACGGCGAGTTTGCAAAAATCACTTAACGCCCTGCATACCGAGTCTGCTTCGTGTGAGCATCGTATCGCTTTGGCTGTTGTTCGTGCAAAAAGGTTTCTGGATTAAACGGTTTGGCGGGCATTGGAGGGGAGTAGCCAGATAGACCGTTGCGCGTAGCTATGTGGCAAAGCAGGCAAAAGGCGTCTGCGTGATCCGGCGAGCGGCGGATACGCTGCTTCATATCGCTTTTCTTTTCAATGGTCATCCTTTTACGATCATCGGTTCCCATTTTCCTAGCGCAAAGCTGTTTGGAGATATTGCTCTGACTATTAATGCCACCAACGGCCTTGTTTATTACCGCAAGGCGAGCCGTTCCCCAAATCATGCAAACCATGCTGGCGAACATTTCACGCGCCTTACGCTTTTCGCCCGGTATCACAATGCGATTCTCTGCGATACCGCTGAATGACACAGCAAGCACATTCAGCGTGTAGTTCTGATTGCGCGCCTCTCTCTCGATGTGTTGAAGCAGTATCCCGCCGTCGCCCGTCACATCCAGAGCAAGTTCGTGGCATTGCCGCTTCCTGCACTCCACAACGACCATGAGGGCGATTTGAACCTCGAAAGCCTCACTAGAGCCTTGCTTTGGCACCAGCGCGAAGGCGTCCCGCTCGCAGCCGAGCATCTTCTTGTATTTTCCGTCTATGTCGTCCTCATGCTTCCCGCTGCCCAGCTTGCCGAATACGATGACACAGGGATCGCCACCCGCACGAAAGCCAAGGTCAAGGCCAGCGTAGGTTTTCTGCTCGTTATCCTGCCAGATGATACTCTGAAAAGCACCGCAGTTTTCCATGAGCTTCACGGAGAGAATCTTGTCGGAAACATCCACGGATGGCGGGAACCCGTAGAACTGCTTCCAATACATCGGCGTATCTTCGCCTCGCGCATCCGCCAGAATCTCCTTTCGGAAGTTCTCATTCATCAACTTCGGGAACGGCGTCTTGCCCTCCACTTTGAAGTTTGGAGACTTTGCGCCATTGAAATACAGGCAAAGGCCGGATTCAGTCGGCCAGCTTTCCTCTGTGTCCTTGTCCACGGAACGCCAGCCGTCCGGGTATTTCTCGCCAAACGGCATGGCATCAATATACATCGGGTCGCCCTCTTCCGGCGCATTGCCGAGGCCGATGAACTGCGAGAACGGGTTTGTGTTCAAGTTCACGCGAGCGGACAGCACGCCAATATCCATAAATGGAAGTTCATCGCAAAGCCAAATCACATTGTCGTTCTTGCGGCCCACGATGGATGCCATCACGTTTTTTCCCTCCTGACCGGGCTTGATGTTGATGCACTTGATTACGTCCCGGAAATCGCGCTCCTTCACGCCGTCATCATCGCGCACTTCCTCGTCCAAAGTGATTAAGTGAAGTGAATCAATTCGCTTTCCGATCTTGAACTTGTCCGCTTTGTGCAGGTCTTTTACCGCGCCCCATGTTCTCGATTCGCCAGCTTCCGCAGAGGTAGTGGACAGGAATACGGAAGTGTTGAACGGGCGCGCTTTCCACATGGTATATCCATAAGCGGCAGATACTTGGGTTTTACCGCTCGATCCGCAGCCAAGAAATGTCAGGCGTTTTCCCCAGCAAAAGCCTTTTGCCATTCGGAAAAGCCAGCTATTGAGCACGCCATCATTCTCAAACTTGATGGTGTCCGGCCATTGTAACTGCCAGCACAGAACCAGAAACTCCCATTTCAGCGGGTGCTTGTGCGGCAGCGAGCCGAAGGTGGACAGGATGATCTCGTAAGGCTTGGCTGCGCGCCCTTCTTTCTGCTTAATCTTTGAGGCCAGAGCTTCCCATTGCTTCTGGTAGAGCAATTCAGCGGCGGCAGAGGGCGTCCAGAGCGTTGTGATACAGGGCAACGGCTCATACTCATCCTCCGCAGGCTCATCAGGTGCCTCGTCCTGCTCGCGTCCTTCATCTTCGCGGGGCGCAGGGGCGTAACGCTCCGGGGCGTCCCTTGTGGTGTCCTTTTCTGGGTAAGGGGCAAACTTGCCCTGCGCGGCCCGCCTTGCCGCTTTCTTTGCGGCAGCGAGCTTGATCTTGCGATTCTTTTTCTTCCTTTCGCGCCCGGCTTTTCGGCACGCCAATTTCCTGTCTTTTATCCTTTGCTTCTCAGCAAGCCACTGAACGCTACCCGGTCTAAAATTGGACTTCATGCGACCGCCGCGTGCTTCTTCCTGTAAAGCGCGTGTGCAATCGTGAGCCGGTGCATCCCGTTTGGATTGATGCCGAGGCGAATGGCTTCTTGTCCCATGCCTTCAACGCCCATTGCGAGAATGGCCTTGAACTCAGCGGTGGATGTTACAAGGCCAGATGCGGATTTCTTTTGGGGCGATACGGGAGCTTTCGTGGACGGCGCTGGCGCGGGCGCAGGAGCAGGAGCGGCAACTGGCGCAGGCACTGGCGCGGCGGCAACTGAAGGCGGTGCAGGCTGTGCTTTCACCGTCTCCTTCACGGGCTGTGCTGCCTTCGACATTCCCACAAAGCTGGATGCCCAAGCCACGGAGAACGACCCCGGCGTGAACGGAGCAAACCAAACTGATTTCATGCTATTGAGCAGTTCGATCCAGTTAGAGGGTTCGTAGTGGTCAGATAGTTGAGTGATCTTGATATTCTGGCACGGCTTACTATCAATGAAGGCGTTGAAGATGCGGGAGTAGGCGGCGTCCTGATCTTCCTTGGACAACCGCTTGTAGGCGGACTTTACGCTTTCGGCCTTGTCCAAAATTGCCCCATCGAGCTTGAGCTTGTAGGCAGCAGCCCCGGCGAAGTCGAGACGGTTCGCGCAATCCTTCATCGCGCCTTCAATGTCACGAATGGCAATGTCGTGCTCGCGGGATGCGGTGGCAGTATCGGTGAGAATGGCCGGACTGAACAAGAGCCAGACGCCCTCGGTGCCGAGTTTCTTGATTTCAGACGAGGCGGCGGGAAGCGCGGCAACGTCTGCTTGATTTTGAACGAGTAAGATAATTTGTTTCATCGGCGTTGAAAATATGCACGATGAAAATTTAGGTAAAGAAAAGATTGACGTGCATTGAATGAATGTGTTATTTGCTAAATCCATGAACGAAGCATCCGAAAAACTCATCCGCGAACTTGCGGAAAAACTAGGAACAACCGCTGAACACCTATGGGGCGTCTTGATACGCCAAGCCGCAATCAGCGGAATCACCAACCTGTTTGTCTGCGCCGCGTGGTGCGCGCTGCTTATTTGGGCATACAAGCTCGTGTGTCGAAAAACCACTGTTCCGATGAAAACCGAAGAAAATCAATACCCATACTCCGAGTGGAACCAAGAAGGAGGGGCGTTGGCATGGTTAGTTTTGGGAATCACAGTCGCAATTACGATTGGCGCCATTGGCCTTAACCTTGAGTATATTGTTGGTGCTCTCGCAAATCCTGAATACTGGGCGCTCAAGCAAATAGTGCGATAGAATTTCGATGAGCAAGCTTCCAGCATATTCAGAAAAGCCGATGCCAGATGCCGCGCCGATTACTTCTTTCGGCGAGATAATCAATGCGCGTGAAGCAATTCGGAATTGTCAGCCGGGGTTTTCGTTCACGGTGGACACGGGCAATCATCGCCAGCGCATCATCGGGTTTGCCCACCGACTAGGAATAGAAGTTCGCACGAAGAAAAATGACGCGGGTAGGTATGACATTTGGCGGATATGAAAAACATCTGGACGCACAACAAATTCCATCTTGGCGATAGCATGATCTCGCTGCACTTGCTTCGTGCGCTGGCTAAGCGGAACGAAGGAATCGTGTTAAACTTTTTCACCAACGCCTGCAATATCCCGCAGCTTGCGGCGATGGTTGAAGATGTCGCCAACATCCAGCTACACGATTTCGAGTCTGCGCTTTGGAAGGGGCATCGGGCCGAATCATGCGATATGTGGAAAAACCACGCGGACTTTTGGGTGAAGTCTGCGAATCGCTGGAATTGGAGCGCGTTTCACTTGGAGCACGCGGCATGGACAACGCATCGCCTTGGACTTGGTGAATCTCCATTTACTATTCGTGAGCATTTACTATTCGACTATCCCGCGCTGGAAACCGCTGCGATTAGTGATGAGAAATACGCCTTCCTTTTGGTAAATTCAGAACCGCACAGTGGGCAGTTTGCGCCGATGGCAAAGCATGGCAGCGGCTATCTGAACAGCTTCATCCGGCAACTCGCCAAGGATCACAGCGTCATCACGACTGAGAAAGTGGACGACCTGCCATGCACGCGGGACTGCGGCTACTTGCTGACACAGATCGGCGCGCTTTCCACTCGCTGCGCGCATCACATCATGATCGCAACGGGGCCGATGTGGCCGACACTGAACACGCACAACCATCATCGCGGAAATTCCTGCAAGCGGATTGTGCTTTTGGACACGGAGGAAAGAATCAGGATGCCGTTTATCGAACAGTGCGCGAGTGAACATCATCTGTTTGAAATTGCAGGAAGAGAGGGATGGCTATGACCTACAAAAAAGCACTCATCGCCGCAATGACGCAGTTCAACGCCGATCCGCTGGCTCGCATCGTTGGCTATGGCTTGCGCGACGGCAAAGGCGGCAACGGAACGCTCAAGATGTTCTCGAATGAAAAGACTGTTGAGGTTACTGTTGCAGAGAACTTGATGATGGGCATCGGCATGGGACTGGCAATGGCTGGCTTGCGCCCGCTGGTGTTCTTGGAAAGAATGGATTTCATCGGCAACTGCTTCGATGCGCTGGTCAACCACGTTGACAAGGCCAAGCAGATTAGCCGTGGCGAGTGGAATCCATGCGTCATCGTGCGCGTGGTTGTCGGCAACAAAACGAAGCCGCTGTTCACGGGGCCAACCCACGTTCAGGATATGTCAGAAGCCTTTCGTAAGATTCTCAGGATGCCAGTGTATCGCGTGACTACGCCGGGCGAAGTTGAGGCCGCATATCACGTCGCCATGCACGATCAGCGCGAGGGAATCGGAAGCTCGATGGTGGTCGAGAGCAAAGACCTACTCTAAAATATGCACAAAGCCGCAATCCTAACACAAATCAACGCCCCGCTGGAAATATGGGAATTGGAGCACTGCGCTACGTCTTTCGAGAAAACGTGCGGGCCGGGACAGGTGCGCGTTTCCATGAATCTCAGCGGCATCTGCGGGGCGCAACTCATGGAGATTTCAGGCACAAAGAATCCAGAGGCACCAGTGCCGCGTCTCATAGGGCACGAAGGCAGCGGTATCGTGCGCGAAGTGGGCGCGGGAGTCAGCGTGCAGATGCTTGGCAAGAAAGTCGTCTGCCACTGGCGGAAGGGAGACGGCGCGGAAGCCTTCATGCCAGCGCGATACGACACCAAAGACGGAAACACAGTTGGCGGCGGTCACATCACGACACTCACGGAATCCGCCGTAATCAGCCGGAATCGTGTTACCGAGGTTGATGACGATGTTCCTGACGAACTATGCGCCCTACTCGGTTGCGGACTCAGCACGGCCCTTGGCACGATTGAGCAGGAAGCCAAGTTGAAGTTTGGCGAGAGCATCCTGATTATTGGATGCGGCGGGGTGGGGACGAATCTCATTCAGGCCGCAAAACTAGCGTGTGCTTATCCGATCATGGCGTGTGATGTGAATGATGACAAGCGGGAGGCGGCAATGAAAAGCGGAGCCACGCGATATGTTAATATAAACAAAAGTTCAGTGCATCTTAATCTAAAGTATGATGTGATAGTTGATACCACGGGAAACATCGAGGCGATAGAGACTGGCATACGCAGACTTGCTGGCGGTGGCAGGTTTATCATGGTAGGGCAACCAAAGCCGGATGAGTCGTTCAGGGTGCTATCCGCACTCGATATGTTTTGTGGCGAGGGCAAGACAATCATCGCCACGCAGGGCGGCGGCTTCCGTCCGCATCTGGATATTCCGCGCTACGTGAACCTGTGGCGCGCTGGCAGGCTCGATTTGAAAAGCATCGTCTCGCACACAATCGGCTTGGCAGAAATTAACGATGGCATTGACCTTGTGCGAAAGGGACTGGCCGGAAGGGTAATGGTAAAAATGAAATGAAACGCTATTATTACAAACTCAGGATTGCAAAATACATCAGGGCATACGGGTGCATAAGATGCTCGGCGGACATTTCAAAAATGTTCACAGAAGCACAACACTTGATAAGCCGGGTATTCGACAATCTGAATGGAATGAGGGGAGTATTCAGCGACATGATTCCGGGCACGTTTCCCGAAAACTCTGGATTTTGTTCTCGAATTACAACCGTTTCAGGAACACTGGCAGATCGCGGCATTGATTTGACATGAATCTTCACACGAAAGAATCCCTGATCGCCTTCGAGCTTCGCATGAAGAAATTATGGGAAGATGGCGAACTGCCGTCTCTCTTGCATTTCAGCGGCGGAAACGAGGATCAGCTAATCGAGATTTTCCAGCGCATCCAGCCAGAGGATTACATCTTCACAAGTCACCGTTCGCATTATCACAATTTACTGAAAGGCATGAGTGAAGGGGAGCTTGAGTCTCACATCCGCGAGGATCGTTCGATGTTCGTGTTCAGCAAGAAACTACGCATCTACCAGAGCGCGATTCTCGGCGGTTGCTGTGGCATCGCGGCGGGCGTTGCGAAGGCGATTAAGGACGCGGGAGGCAAGGAGCGTGTTTGGTGCTTCCTCGGTGATGGCGCATACGAAAATGGGCATCTATTCGAGGCCGCGCTTTACGTCACGGGGCACGAACTGCCATGCACCTACATTGTGGAGAACAATGACAGACAGGTGGACACGCGCATCATTGATAGGCGCGGGCCGAATCATCTTTCGTGCTCGCTTACCGCTCCGTGCATTGAGGAATACCACTATCAGCATGACTGGCCTCACGCCGGAAGCGGCTGTAAGAATCAGATCACTTTCAAACGAACACACTCTTTGACTCCATGAAAACACTAATTGGAATAGTATCCTATGGGAATCTTGAGTTCCTAGAGCTGGCCTTGCGCGGCATCCAAGAAACACTCACCAAGCAGGCGGATATTCTCGTCGTGATTGCGCGCCCAGACGATACGCAGATGCAGGCGTTTCTTAACGAGCGCGGTATCCGATACATTCAGAATCACGCGAACATCGGATTTGCTGGCAGCATCAATGACATTTTTGAAGCGGCATGGGTGAATGGCGATTACGACAACGTGATTATCATGGGCAACGATGTAATCCCGTATCCTCGCGCATTGGACAGCATGATTGAGTGTGCCGAGACAACCGATTGGGAGTGGATTTGCGCCTCGCAATTTGATTCCAAGGCACTTGTCGAGCGGTATCCAGAGGTTCGCCAATACTTCCAAGGCGACGGGCTGGTATTTACCGATTTCAGCGCAAGACCGTGGGAACTTCACAAGGACTTTCACGCAGACAACATCGAACCAGATTCACTAAAAGACGTTCGCAATCTCGCGCTTTTCAAACGTAGCGTGTTTGAAAAAATCGGCTACGCGGATGTGAACTTCTGGCCCAATGGCTATTTCGAGGATAACGATGCTGCGCGAAGGGCGAACATTGCAGGAGTAAAGTCATGCGGGCTGAGCCACGCGGCCTACTTTCACTTTTGGAGCCGGACAATTCATCAGGGCGAAGATCGGGGGCACGCAAAGTATTTCATCCGAAACATGGATTACTACAAACTGAAATGGGGCGGAGCAGTTGGAAGCGAGAGCGCATCGCCCGTTACGTCGCTAAAGATTCCATCGCGTGAAGGCGAAGAGCAAACGATCAATTATTGGAGACAAAAATGAGCGTTCCTCGCATAATCTCCCAAATCTGGATCGGCAACAATCCCATCCCTGAGCGCGAAGCCGCTTGGTGCAAAGCGATGGCTGCGATGAATCCGACTTGGGAAACCACGTTGCATGGCAATCGCCTGCTCGAAACTTACGGCCAAGACCCCTACATCCGATATATGCTATCGAAAGGCGAGCGCACCGCCTTCATCACGGATCGCTTACGCGTGCTGCTGCTACAAGAGCACGGTGGCCTCTACGTGGACGCCGACGCGGAGCCGGTGAATCCCTTCGATTCGCTGCCGATTTGGGACAAGTTTGATTTTGTGGCAGGGATGCGCTCGCCATTCCGCAAGGATGTGGCACTCCATCGCGCCGTGCCGATTATTGATAACACTTTTATGGCATCCGCTAAGAACGGGCGCATGATCGGCATCATCGCCGCGCTGTGGACGCCGGGACAGGTCACATCATCGAATCACGCGATCAACGGGCACAGAACCGGGCTTGCAATTATCGAGAATTGCGATTACACGACCGCATTACTAAACCAGCGTTACATATATTGTGAGCAGAAATATCCTGAGACGTTGATATTCCACGATGCTCATAATCTAGGCAGTTGGTCATCTAAATAGCTATGGCGCGCATCAAAAACAGATCAATGGTTCCTTCAACGCCCGTTCAATGGCGTTCCGGGAATAAGCACATGGTAGAGTGGCGCACCGCTCACGAACCATTTAGTCAATGGGTTTCAAAGGTGCAAACGTATTGCAGCGCGAACGGACTCACGGCACCGACTGAGGATGAACTGGATGAAATCGCCTGCGAACAATTCCCGCGCTTTGTTTGCACTGGCAACACGCACTTTCACGCGCCAGCAATGCGAAGGAGCACGGGCGGCTGTTCTTCGTGCGGAGGGAGGAAAAAATGAACTTCTTTGAACAACTAATTATCGGTGTCCTTTTCATTTCCGGGCTGTGGGCAGCGTGCGCTGAGGGTATGATATTCGGTGAACTAGCGGACATGGCGGAAAAGCTACTGCCGCGCGAGCTATGCAAACCGCTGTTCGTTTGCCCGGCGTGTATGTCGAGCATTTGGGGCACGGCAATCTGGTTTTATACAGGCGGAACACTTCACGGGTGGCCGCTCTACATTTTCGCCCTATGCGGGGCAATGCACTTAGTTTCCATCCATCTTCTACAAAAAAATGAGCGATAACAATTCACCAGCCGACACGACGCCACTGAGCGTTCAAACAATCAGCGCAGAGGGAACGCCACCGAAACGCCGCGTCGCCACCATTACAGCCGCGTGGTCGGCCTACAAGAAAGCGAAGGACTCCAACTTGAAGCGCGATCAACGGTTCTCGGATATTGCGGGCATCTACGCCGGGTTTCCGCCCACTCCACCAGCTACACAAGAGCGCAATGGCATGGCGGATATGCCCAACATTAACACGAAACAATTTCAGGCGAAAGTGGACACGTATCGCAATACATGGATGGCGATGGCGGCGCAGGGCGATGGCTACGTGGAAGTGCTCGCGGAGCACGATGACCCGATGGAAGCGGAGCGCAGGGGCAAGGTGCTCACGGAAGAAATGAACTCGGCAATTCGTCGGTGGGATAACCCCGATTTCGAGCAGGGCAATCAATACATCCTCGAAACCGCCGCACGCGATACGCAAATGGGGCTTTACGGCATTGGCATTGCTTTCTTTCCAGACTCCATTGATTTCAGGTTCAAGATGATTCCGACACGGCGCGTGCTGTTGCCGGATGGCACCCGGCTTTCGATGGACAACACATCGGCCATGTGGATTGAGGATCAAATGTCAGTGACCGATCTTTATGCCAAGCGAAAGCTGCCCGGCTGGAACGAAAACGCGATCCTGAGAAACCTCTACGCACACGTAGAACTTGTGTCACAAAACAGATACACAGGATACGCGGAATGGGTGAATCAGATTCGCAATAATGACGCATGGCTACTGAGCGAGTTTCAGCCCGTGCGACTCATTCACATGTTCACCAAGGAGTTTGACGGCACGATCACGCACTCCATGTTCACGGATTTATTCGGCAACCTTGGCGCGGATGAATTGGCGAAAAGGAAAGACGCGGATTCATTCATTTACGACAAGCTGAAAGTGGCAAAACGCTGGCAGCAAGTGCTGATTCCGTTCGCCGATAACGCAGGGCCGGAGTGCGACTGGCACGGCGTAAAGGGCTTTGGCGATCTCATCTTTGACGGGTGTCATTTGAACAATTTGATGTTCAACCGAGGGGCGGCTGGGGCGGTTATTTCAAATATGCTCATGTTTAAGGGAATGAGCGAGTCGGACACGCAAAAGCTGGATCAGATCACGATGACGCATCTAGGCATCATGGCTCCCGGACTGGAATTGGAGCAGGTTCGTTTTCAGGCGGATATTGAAGGTGCGCTTTCCATCGTCGGCATGGGCAGTCAGTTGCTCGCGGAAAACACTCGTATCTCTCCGCAGAACGATAAAACGACGACTGGCGAACAGCCAACAGCAACGCAGGTAACGGCGGATCGTGCGGACAGAGCGCAATTCTCCACGCTACAAATCATGGTGTATCGCAGCGTCGGCTTGGACGTGCTTTTCAGTGAGATGTATCGGCGTCTCGCGCAACCCGCGAGCAAGTATCCGCCAGCGTGGGGCGGCGGCGAAGTGGCAAAACGATTCCGTGACCGATGCGCCAAGCGCGGTATCCCGGACGGCGAATTGATGGACGTGAAATGCGTGCGGGCAAATCGCAACATCGGCAGTGGCGATCTCGCGCTGGATTTGATGAAGGGCAAGGAACTCATGGGCATTGCTACGCCCGGTAAAGGGCAACTGAACGCCCGCAAAGAAATTGCCGCCGCACTCAAGGGCGTCGAAATGATCTCGGCGTTTGTGGAGGAAGCAGAACCGCAACCCGGACAGGACGAAGTTCAAATTGACAACGAAAACAACCTGATTCAACTCGGACAGCCGCCCATTGCGTTTGGATTCCAAGATCAGGAAAGGCACGTTGCGAAGCACATGGAGCTTCTTTCGCAGGCCGCGCAGATGATTCCGCAGTTGATGCAGCAAGGGATCGGGCCGCAAAACTTGGAGGGAGCCAAGAAGCTCAGCAACCTCATGGCGGCTGGCGTCGCGCACGTAGGGCAACACGTTCAACTCATGGCATCCATCCCGCGCACAGGAACCGCGCCAGCGATGTATGAGCAGGTAGTCGCGGAGATCACCAAACAGTTGCATAATTTGCAACAGTTGGGTCAATCGCTCGAAGAAGATGTTCAGAAAGCAGATGTTCAGGCGCAGCCGCAGATGACGCCTGAGATGATGAAAGCGCAGCAGGATATGCAGATCAAACAGGCGCAAGCCGAACAGGACATGGCGTTGAAAGAAAAAGCGCATCAGGCCAAGCTCGGCAATCTCGCTGTCACTACGCAGGCGAGAACGCAGATGAAGGAAATGGATCACGCGATGACCAAGCAGCAACAGGACGAGCAGAAACGCCAACAGCTATTCCATGAAGAGGCGCAGAGCGCGCAAGACCTGACGCTCAATGAGGCGTTTGCCGCGCAAGAACTCCGCGCAGCCGAAGAGAAAGCCGCCGCAATGAAGAAAGCAGAAGCCAAAAAACCCAAACCCAAAAAGAAATGACCAAGAAAGAACTCCACTCACACATCGGGCCAAAAGTCATCACCATGATTTCCGATCCGACATTCGCGCATATCATCGAGTGTGCCCGCGAAGAAATGCCGATGGGAATTATCAGCGGCGATCCAACATCCATCATCCGCAACGAAGGAAAGATGCAGGGCTGGATCGGTTGCCTGCACTTCCTGAAAACCATCGGGAAATTAAAGACGGAAGAACCGCAAGTGACAACGCACCAGCTTTACGCAGACCCAAACACAGAAAATCAACCCAAGAAATAAATTATGATCATCCACACAATATCAGACGCCAACTCTTGGATGGAGCATATCGAGCGAGTTCGATTATTGCCCGATCCTACGCTTCAAAAACTAGCTACCGGCCACCTTCCTTTTGAATCCAATCAATCAGCCAGTCATCAAGTATCAGGGAAAAGCTCTGAGTTATCTAATTTGATGGGAAGATGGGCGGCAACATTTTTGAAACAAAAAGAAAACCCAACCACAAAACCAATACAACTGATATGAACGCTACCATCGAAGCACCAACCGAAACGAAACCCGCAACAGAAACATCAGCCGCCACTCCACCGCCAGCGGAAACGCCATCGGTAATGACGCCGGAACAGGTGGATGCAGTTGTCGGGAATCTGCTTAAACCCAAAGTCACAAAGCTGCCTGAAATCCAGCAGCAACAGCCCGCGAAGCCCAAGGAGAAACCGCCCGAAAAGGCTCCCGATAAACCCGCTGACGACAAGGAAATCAACTTCGCCAATCTTCGCAAGAAAGCGGAGGAATCGGAGAAACGTGCGGCTGAACGCGAGGCTGAATTGACGAAGATTCGTGAGGAATACGACACGTTCAAAAAGAACCCGATTCCAAAGGAGTTTGAGGAAAAGCTGACGGCGGCAGAGAAGCGCGCACTGGAGGCCGATGAACGTGCATCCCGCGCTGACTTGAGCGAAAGCCCTGCTTTCCAAGCGCAGTTTCAGCCGGGCATCCAAGAGGCCGCTGGCATCATGGTTGAAGAATTGAAGGAGCTTGGCGTTGAACCAGCCGACATCAATTCGGCAATCGCTTCTTGGAATAAAGAGCAGTTCGCAGAGTGGGCGGATTCAATGCCCGCGCTGTCCCGTGACCGCTTTTTACGCGCTCACACGGAGGCTGTGAATCTCGATGCCAAACGCTCGCGGGCACTCGCCGATCATCGCAAGACTCGCGCATCACTTGATGAGCAAAACAGGAACGCTCAAAAGCAACAGCAGGAACAGTATTTCGCCAGCTTGAAGTCAGAGCGTGATTCGGTGTTCGCTGAGATCGAAGCTTCGCACAAAGAGCTTCTGGCCGATCCTGATATTCGCAGGCAAACGGGGGAAATGTTGGATCGCGCCATCGGCGCAGACGGAAAGGGATTATCCACCCGCGATATGCTCTCCACACTCGCGCATACACACACGCTTGCCCACCATTTCAAACGTGTCGAAGGTGAACGCCAGAAATTGTCCGATGAACTTACGGAAGCCAAAAAGACGTTGGCGGAACGGGACAGTTTCATCGCCACATTGAACGGTTCTACGCCCGTGCCCAGCGGCACCACGCCTCCTGATAAGGCTGACGTGGATTCGATTGTGAGCAAGCTGCTGCGGCCAACTGTAAAGGGGTAGAAAAAAAGATGTTGACGTGAAGCGATATTTCGCTTACACGGACATTCAGCGTAGCACAAATAGTGCAATCAGCGGATTCTCGATTGAGCCGTAAGTAGTGGTAGTTCCGGCGAACTACAAGAGATGAAGTCTGAGTGGGATCGCCCTCGCAAGCGATCAACGGTCACTCACACATCAACTCAAAAACAACAAACTACTCTTATGAGCGAATCAGTAATCGGTTCCATCGGCTGTTCTGCCGATATTTCAAATCACTTCTCCGTAGCCCAGCACTACCTCGACCCCATCTTCTCCAAGCTGAATGGTCGTCAAGGCGTGTGGGACGGCATGATCAAAAACGGCGGTCGCTTCCCTGTGGGCAGCGGCTTTGCTTCTCGCGTCACTACACTTGCTCAACAGCGTCTCGGCTTTCAGGATTTGAACCTGTGGCAAGACATGGTTGGGCTTCAATCGGATTGCGCGGTAACGTGCGATCCTCCTAACAAGGTCGTCAATCCCGGCAACGCGAACCATCAGTGGTATCGTTTGATGAATATTTCGTATAATACTCAACCGTATTGTCTCGAATCCATGTTCGCCGCATCGCTCTCGCTCGATCAGCAGATTGAGCAGATTTACAAAGACCTCATGTATATCCGCTCGGATGTCATGGACGAGTTCTATCGTAACAATCAAGTTGGGCTTTCCGCCTTCCGCTGGTTGGGCTACGATCCGACTACGGCGCAGGGCGGTTCCCCGGCACTTATGCAGAGCCAGTGGGAGTTTGCTACGGACTCCAACGGCAACGTGGACACGACCTATATCATTCTCGATTCCACCGTGAATCCAAACAGCATTTCGCTGCTCTCCACGGATATTCTGAATCGCATCCGCAACTACGGCATCCCGCTTGGCACCTTCAATCCAGAAGGCGAGATCAAGCTGGTGACGGATTACGAGACATTCAGTGCGTTGCCGCTGTATGACACGAATCGCCGCGAGGATAACCGTTTCCGCGCTCCTGTTTCGCTCAATCCTGATTACGTGGCTACCACCCACTACGCAGGATACGCACTCAAGAACGATTACTTCCAGCTTCGCTACAACTGGACAACGACCGACCCGGCCTACCCGAACGGCGTGCTCAAGCGCGTGTATCAGTGGAGCAATCAGCTTCTCAGCGAAGGCTGCTTCTCGCAAACCAATCAGGACTATGTGGACGCTGATTTCAGCCTCAACATTCCTTGGAGCGATACCGATGCCGTGTTTGAAACGCAGAACGGCGAACAGCCGCTCTCCGCTGGATCAGGCGTCAACTTCCAAGCCTCTGCCTCTCCTTGGGACGGCACATGGCGCTGGATCAACGAAGTAAACGAAGTCACCCCATGCAACCAAGATCGCAACAAAGGATACTGGCGCATGGTGCTAAAAAAGGCGGCGAAACCGCTCATGTTTGGGCAACGCGGTCACGTCATTCTTTCCCGTCGCTTCCCGCTTCGTGGAGTCACCCGCGCCTGCGCTACGCTGCAAGTCAGCACGACTGGCTCGGTGGATTGCACAAACAACTGTCCCGCACAGGACTTCTACCCGCCAGCCTTGGTGGAAAGATACACTTGCGGCGGTTGGAACTCGGCTGGTTCTTGCGCCACTTCTTAGCGGAATGGTCATTCCCTCGCCGCCGTATTGGGCGGCGGCGGGGGTTGACCCCTATAAAACAAAACTATGGCACTTCCTACTTGCAATCCTTGGACAAGCAACACCATCCGCGACACCGATCAGGTCGCGGCCTGCAAAGAACGCAGCGCACGGGCAAGCTTTCAGGAGCTACCCGATGTTACGTTCCTTCTCGCGGTTCTCGACTCGCTTCAACGCCTCGCGGTGGCTGGGGCGGAGGGCTTCGAGAATCTTGACGCATTTGAAATGTGCGACAGCGAAGCAAACGCGCACGACGCTTATGTGCGTATCCACGAAATCAGCCCGCCGATTCAAGCGAACGCGGCGGAGTTGAAACAACTCATCCTCTGGCAACTTGCCAATCCGCTCTGCGCGTTGGGAGCATAAACCATCATGGCTCTTACATCATGCGACTGCATCAAGGAGCAAACACCGAATGAAGTTCAGCAGAGCATTTATTGCGCTCTGCTGACACTCATCGAGGCATCGGGTGGCGATGTTGGCTCCGATCAATACACGTCTGCTCCTGCGCTTGTAACGGCCAGCGGCTCGATTCCAGCCGGTGTTCTCGGATGGAGTATTACGGCCATATCCGGCACTGTGACCGTCAACGGAACCTCGCTTGCGAACGGGAACACCGTGCGCGGCGGCGGCTATGGCGGGCGCACCCTTAAAACAGCAATCGCTTACACCATCACGGCAGGTAGCGCGATGGTGAGCACAGACACTCCAAGCTGATGCCCGCTGAAACCGAAACCAGTATAGCAACTCCCGTAAGTGTCGCAAAAGGCGGCACGGGGCTGACAGCAGGCACCAGCGGCGGTATTCCCGCTTACACAGGAACGGGCACCATCGCCTCATCGGGCTTGCTCGCAGCGAACGCGCTCATGATCGGCGGCGGGGCTGGCGTTGCGCCGTCTACGACGACCACGGGCGCGGGCGTGCTGACTGCTCTCGGCATCGCCCCAAACGCAGCGGGCGGGTTTTCAACGCTTCGTAGCTTCACCGGAAGCACGTCATTGAATGGAGTTGAAGTCCCCGCATTCTCTTTACTCGGAATCGTAATTACAGTGACGGGTGCAGCGGCTGGCGATAAGGCTATTGTTAATTTTCCGGTTGCAGACAGTTCAGGGATAGCCTTGCAGGGGCCAATCGTAGTCACCACTAACACAGTTACCGCCTATCTTTATGCAGCATCAGATGACGGGATTTTTTATCCTGACGCCACATGGACTAACGGTCAATCCATCACCGCTCAAATCATCAAATGAGAACCCACGAAGAATCTCTAGCTTATAACGCGGCAAACCAAGTCCGCAAAACCGCACTCGCCGGACTGGAAACCATCTTCGTCAAAGAGTTTTCCACCGTTCCCGGCGGACTCATGGCTCCGTTATTTGCGGGCCTTGTTGAACTCATCAAACGCGGGATGTTCGACCGTGCAAAGGTGCTTGTCGGCAGCGTGACGGAACCGCCTCCCGGCATCACCACCGAGCGCATGGACGAAGTAAAGGCTCAAATCCTCGCACTATTCCCATAACCATAAACCACTATGTCATGCTGTAACACTTGCGGATCGAGTCAGGGATGCAACTGCAACTACACCGTAGTTCAGGCAGATAATCCCGTGGTTGGATACAGCGCGGCAAACATCAATCTCACCGGGATCGGCGTGTATGATAGCACGAACGGCACAGAGTTCGACTTTCGCGGCATCACATCGGCCAACAACGCACTGATTGTGACGCTGGATGCGCCGAACAACACTGTCCTGCTCACGATGGACATTCAGCAGATCATTGATGACTTGCCGGATGCAACCACCACTCAGCGCGGCGTGCTTGAAACTGCTACGGATGCAGAGGCACAGGGCAAGGCACTTGATAATAAGATTCTCACGCCACTCAACTTGGCGGCGATTGGAGCCACTAGCAGCTTCGCGGGACTCATTGAGATAGCAACGAACGCGGAAGCACTCGCAGGGGCATCCACCAGCCTCGCCATCACGCCCGCGAACATGGCTTACGTCAATGCGACACAACTGGCGACAGTGGTGTTTGCCGATGCCGTAGCAAGGGCGGCGGCGGTGCCTGCGTTTAAGGGGCAGTTTGGGTATCAGTCGGATACCTTGCAACCCTACGTGGCCTATTCCACCGTAGCGGGACAATGGGCACCGATGCTTGCCGATGGTGCGCCCAATGTTTTTACGGGCAACCCCGTGGATATTGATGTGTCTGCGGGAAGCATGGACTTTTACGGAACGCTGTCGTTTGCCGATGATGTTTTTTTCGTCAATACTGCCAAGCTAGGCTTTCAGGCGGGTTCGATTCTCGACTTTAGCAGTTTTTCATTTATCAAGATTGACACAATCTCTGTTCCAGCCAACAGCGTATTAGGGACATCAGGAACGGCGGGCTATCCTACGAGCCGCCCGCTGAGTAACTTTATCAGCACGGGCTACACGCAGACGGGCTACACGACATTTGCAAATCCGGCAACACTGAGAACCTGCGATACAGCCACGGTAACGCTTCCGCAACTCGCTCAGATTGTCGGCACACTCATTGAAGATTTGAAAGCGGTCAAACTGCCAGCAACCTAACACTATGTCTGACTCCTGCTCACCCTGCTCGCCAGCAAACGTCGTTTTCCAAGCTGCCTGCACCGATCCCGGTTCAGCCACGACTTTGCGCCATTTAACGGGGCTGGATAGTCAGTTCTGCGAGCGTCGAATCTTGCCCGGTGACGGCGGCTATCTGGTAGCACGCGCCACTGGCAGCGGCGGATGGCTTATTGGCTTCACGACTGAGCCAGTGGTTCCACTGAGCAATTTCACGGCGGCGCAGACAACGGCTTTCGGGAACTTGGTGGTTCAGGGCAGCGACAACATCATGCGGACGCTCACGGGGCCAGCCGTTGCGAATCTGTATATGTCCACGAACGCGGCGGGGCAGTTGAGCTTTGGCGCGTTGCCAGCCGCCACCGTGCCTGATCCGCTCACGGTTGGCGTCGCAAACGTCATCACGACACTGAACGCCGCCGATGTGAATATCACGGGCACGGTGACGGCTACGGGGCTTGCGACGGGCACGCTGACAAGCATCGTTGGATTGAACGCCAGCAATCAGTTGATCAAAGGCACAATCGCTAACACGGGATCGCAGTGTGCCGCGTTTTATGAGGCGGCGGTTTCTCCTGCTCCTACGGGAAATACGCCGAATGTCAGTGCGGTTTCTGGCAATCCACTGATTATCGGGAATCTTCTGTTCGACAGCACGACAACCGCTGGAAATGTCGCGGGACTGTTTGCTGTCACCAATTCAGTCACGCTCACCTGTCTTATTGCCGGAACCTATGTGGCAGATTTTGGCGGGATGGTTGTAAATACGCTCGCAAGCGAATCCAATAACGGAAAGCCAAACATCGCGCTTTCGGTGAATGGAATTATTGTGAACTCAGGCAATGCGTCGAACAACAACGCGCAGCGCGGATCGTATCAGAATGTTGTCAGTCTTTGGGGGCAGGAAATGCGGAGATACGCCGTTGGCGACACCATCCAGCTTGTCCTTGGATCGAACACAAGCGCATCATCCAAGGTGTATGAAGTTCGCTGTAATTTAACCCGTCTAGGCGCGTGAACCTATGCCCAATTACTATGATGGGCACCAACAACTAAGAGGGGTCTTTGGCGGATCGCCGGACTCTGTTCCTGCCACATACGCGCATCAGGCAGTCAACCGCTTCTTCCGCGAGGATTACAACCGCACACGCCCCTCGATTCAGAACATAGAGCTAGAGTTCGAGAATGACGATGAGCGGGTGTGGTTTCAGGGCGCAAACGGGCAGGGAGCTACATTCTACAACGGTTATCCGTCCTACCTCACGTCCAAGCTGGTGGCAAGTATCGGTGGCCGCATCTTCACCATTGAAGTGAACGGGCGACGCGGCATCGTCAAAAAACTGTATGACGGCAACTCGCGCCAGTTCATGCACACTTGGTTCGCGCAGGGCTTTCAATGGTTGGCGATTCAAGACGGCATCCATCCGCCGCTGTTTTGGGATGGCGTGAATCCGCCAAGACGATCCAACTTAGCCAAGGACGAAATGCCAGTGGGCAGCGTCATGGCTTTCATTCACGGCAGATTTGTGGTGGCGAGCGCGGACGGCAAGAACAGCATCTACGTTGGAGACATTGCTTACGGCGGCACCTTGACAAAGCCCGATGATATTTTGAGCTTCACGGAGCGAACTTATTGGGCAGAGGGCGGCAACTTTGGCACCCCTGTTTTCTTGGGCGACATTATGGGCCTTTACGCGATGCCGTTTCTGGACACGGGCACAGGGCAAAACGAATTGGTAGTAGGTTGCACGAACGGCTTCACGTCGCTCGATTTGTCGCAACCGCGAGAGCAATGGATCAATACATCGGTGCAGCGTGTGGCACTTATCGGCACCGGGCTTTCATCTTCACACGCATTTGCGGGATTGAACGGCGATATGTTTTACCGTTCGCAAGCTGGCGTTTCCAGCTATCGCAACTCGCGCATCGAGTATTCGCAGCGATGGAATCAAACGCCTATTTCCAACGAGGTCAATTACTGGCTAGAGCCTGATAGGAAGGATTATTTGGAGTTCTCGCAAATGACGAGTTGGCAGAACATGGTGATGTGCGGTTCGTCGCCGCTGATTTCCAGCCCGAACAATGGCAGCTTTGGAAAGCACCGCTATTGCCGGGGCGTCGTGACATTCGACGCCGATCCAATGAGTCGCGCAGGAAGGGACGGAGAACCCGTTTGGCACGGACTTTGGACGGGTGTAAGGCCGTGGGCGTTCGCGCAGGGCTTTATCGGCAACGCCAACCGTTGCTTCGCGTTCTCGTATGACAGGGACGGTAGGAATCGGCTTTACGAGTTCACGCTTTCGGATCGGGACGATTTCTTTGACGGGCAACCACGCAAAATCGATAGCTTTTACACGACCTCGATGTTTGGCAACGTGGAGGAAGTCACCAATGCTTTTGCGCCCAAGATTATCAACGGCGGCGTGATTGAGCTTTCGACGATTCGCGGTGCATCCAAGTTCACAGTAGAGTATCGGCCAGATGGATCGCCTTGCTGGATATTCGTAGATGACGGAGAACCGGGATGCGATTGCGCCACACGCAAGACGTGCGAGGAAGCCCCCGATAGACCCATGACGGCATCGGCGCAATGGGCGCGGAAGTATTTGCAGCAAGTCCCATCCAACAAGTGCGTGCCCGGCTCAAGTCAGCCCGCAAATGTCTGGCATCATTGTCAGGTCAAAGTTAGCGGCATCGGCAGTTTCACGGTGGACAGACTGAACATCCGCTTTGAAGTGCGTCCAGATGGCCAGATCGCGGAGTGCCTTGGCAATAACTGCGACCCGATTGATTGCTGCCCTTCGATTAACGATTACGGCTACAACATCGCGCCTCCGGGAACCAATAATGAGGTTCCATTTACGCCAGAGGAACCGCCGAATGGAAAGGTGCGAATTGGCACGGATGCCAATGGCAACCCGATTTACGGATGGATTGCCACGCGCACAGCCCGTGTCTGTTGCCCGCAAGACCAGACGATTTGCGTGATTGAACAAGCAACCGCAACATCCGTGGTGAGCCAGCTTGCGGCGGACAACGCGGCACTGGCAGCGGCTAATACGGCGGCTAACGCTATACTGAATTGCCCGGAGTGCGTTACCCAAGTTCTCTCCGATTCCTTCGTAGAGAGCGGTGATTGGATCGATTTCAGCGGGTTCTTTGCAGCAGGAGAATACTCTGGTAGCGAGCTATTGCCCATCCGCATCGTGAATGTGCTGACAGACACAGAGATCGCGGGAGGCAACGTGGACGAAACGGGAACACTCGTCATAACCCAAGTGCTCGAATACGCCGATGGCACGTATGATCCGTTGACGCACATCTACGTGGACAGCGGGCCGGGAAGTGCGCGCATACAACTCCAGATCGGTTGCAATATCAACGGAGCATACACTTGGCCTGAGATTTTCCCCTACATAAGTTGACAACTCAATAAGATCAATATACACGAACATTACGTTCTTCTAAAATGCCCACGAATACTCAAATTGTTGCAAATCTAAGTTGGACGGACGCACCCCCTGACCTTTCGTGCGTGCCCGGCGACCTGAACCAACTCGGCCAAGTTCTATCTCAGTTTCTTTCCGTCAACTCGACCACGAACGAACTGGATACATCCTCGCAAAACCAAATCGCGTATCAGGCGCTGGAGCAATCCGCAATCGCGCTGGCGACGGCACGGCAGGCGCAGGCCGCGCAGCCATCGTTGCGAAGCAGTCTCGCCCCAATTCCGCTTGCGCCCGGCACATTCCAATCGTTGCCAATTTCTTGGGAACCAGATATGCCCGATACAAACTACATGGTGATCGGCACGTTCTACGGAGATACGGGAAACCTTGGCGCAAACAAGCCAAACTTTCGTGTTATCACAGGAACTCGCGAAGTTGGCGGATGCACCCTTGGTATCGAAGATATTCCCACTGGCAAAAACTTCGCTTTTTCATATCTCGTTCGTTCTCTAACACGGTGAAAACACAGCGCACCATCGTTAATGACATTCTCGCGGACGTTGCGCCGATGGTATTGGACAGCGGCGTGTGTCCTACTACCGAGGACGGGATCAAAGTCATCCTCGATTTCTTGGACAAGGCGTGTTTCGCGTTGCACAAGCGGATTGACAGCGAGGGCACGCTTTTCGAGTGGTATGTGCCGGTGAACAGCGGATGTTTCGCGCTCCCGCAGGATTGCCGGGAGGCTCGGCAAATCGGCATCAACGGCTTGCCGCTTCGTCAGCGGAGCGAGTTCTACATCGGAAAGGTTGCCACTGGCGGCAACTACGGCGGATGCGGCGTATTCGAGTGCCGCGACTTGGGCGACTTCTACATCCCGCAATACCTGCCAAAGACACGCGGAATCCGAATTGCGCTGGTGGCGACAGAGGACGCGGACGCGGGCAAGGAAGTGCTCATCGAAGTCACCAATGAGCACGGCGTTCCTGTGCGCGAAACTCTGGTGTTGAAACGGGACGCGATGCCAGTCACGATGGAGTCAGTTGCGTATGACGTGACGTATTTCAAGAAGCCAAAGACAACTGGGCCTGTCTTACTTCAACTGCAATACGACGATGGGCAACGGTTCAACTTCTGTTCGTATCTGCCGGACACAGAGGAAGGGCTATTCCGGCGCAAGGAACTGCCACGAATGTTTTGGGGCTGCAACATCGCCCGCATCTTGGGCAAGACGCGCTACATCAAAGTGGATAGCGTGAATCAACTGATTCCCTATAACGACCCGCTCGCGCTCATGTCCGCGTGCTCTGCTATCGCGGCACTTCGTCGGCGCGACTTGGAGCAATACACCGCATGGATGAATCAGGCACTCGATGAACTGAAAGCGCAGATGCGGGATGCCGACAGCGCGGGTAACGTGAAGCAGGTCACTTTCCGCAGTAATTTCGCCAATCCGTCCTTAGCGGGGAACTACAAGTCATGGAGCTAAAACCATTCATCATTCTCGCGCTGCCCCGTTCAATGACGGGCTGGATTTCCTGTTTCCTGACAGTTGGCAACGTGTTTTGTCAGCATGAAGTGTATGCGCCTACGCGCCCCGTGGAGGACATTGTTTCGTCCATCCGCAGACAACCCGCGCAGTTCAGCGGCATCGCGTGTCCGGGGTCTTTGACAATCTGGCGGTCATTACACTTGATGATGCCGGAAGCGAACTTCATTTACATTCGTCGTCCCGCTGAATCATCCAAGGCCGCGCTTGCCAAGGTTGCGGGCGTTGATCCATCCCGCATGGATGCTGGCTACGAGATTCTGGAAAGCCGCGCATCGGATTACTTGCAACTGGCAGAGCCGAAAGTGATGGACTGCGAGGAACTGACGACATTGGGCGGGATGAGAAAGCTGTGGGAATGGGCGTGCCCCGGCGAACATCTGCCGCCTGAACATTTGACGAAAATGCACAGCCTACACATCGAACAACGAAAGGAACTATTTCATGCACAAGTTTTGGGACGATAATCAAACACTGACGGAGCCGGAAATGCGACTTGTCGGCGCGCTTTATCACGCGCACGCGCAATGCGTGTTCCGCGAGAACTGTTCGACGATGGCATTGCAGCAGGCGGCGTTTGGTAGCCGCGACCTCGTAAAGAGCTACATCGCCGCACTCGCCACGCTTGGAGACGTTCACGGGCCTGTTGTGGAGGCGTATCGCGTGCTTGCGGGTGAATCACAGGAGCCGGACAGGGTAGCAGGATTTGGCAACAGCTTCATCAAAGGCAAAGCCGACCCCGTTTTCGTTAAGGTGCATGAAGCATTGGAAGCGGGATGGCCGGAAATCATCAAGCAAATCGAGAAGCAACAGAGCGCGCTTCTGCTTCAAGGCAAAGACCTGCATCCGAATCCAGCCTGCTATACCGCAGCCGTCGCCATTGCATTGGGGATGCCGCCGAATCTCGCGCCGAGTCTGTTTGTTCAGGCAAGGCTGGAACCTTGGACGGCGTTGTTTTTTCAAGTGATGAAACAAAATAATAATGTGAAGGAGGAAGTTTAAATGGGCGCTATCATCGCCGGGGCCGTCATTGCAGCAGGCGGGGCTGCATACGCAGCAAATGAATCATCGAAATCCTCGAAAGCGGCGCAATCCGGCATGGCGGCACTCGCCAAGAAGGGCAAGCTGGATGACCCGGAGCTTGCGGACTGGCAGAACGCAGCACGGTTTGCCACGAAAGCGAATCAGGCAAACACGCCAGCGGCCATGTTCTTGGCGAACAACGTCAATCGGTTCAATCAGAATCAGGCGATGAAAGGCTACGAGAAGTTTCAGCCTTACTTCAAACAGAACCAAGAACTCATCGGGCGCAATGCCGCCAGCTTTGCCCGTGGCGAACTGCCAAGTGACGTAGTTGGCAACATCGGCAGAGCGGCAGCGCAGCGCGGCATCCAAGGCGGCTTTGGCATGAGTCAGGGCGCGGGTGGTGGCGGCACTGCCTTGGGCGGATTGAACCTTCGCAACCTTGGGCTGGCGTCACTCGACTTGAGCAAGTGGGGCACACAGTTTGCACAGGGAGCAAATCAGGCGGCAGTTGGCATGACGCCGGGCTTGTTTGATGTCAGCAGCCAATTTATGAACCCGGCATTGGCGATGAACGGGATGCAGTTCAACGCGAACGCGATCAATCAGACGAATCAAATGAACGCTGGATTTGAGAACGCCGTTGGGCAGGCGATGATCAACAACCAACAGCAATCGGCTCTCGCACAGGGGCAGGCCGTGCAGGGGGCCAGCAACACCGTGGCGGGCTTGATGAGCACTTACGCGCAGATGCAACAGGCGCAACAGAACAACAAGACGAATTACGGGGCGAATGATTACGCTCAATACGACAAAAATACCAGACAGTTGATCACTTCATAATATGCCACTAGGATTTGAACCGGGAGTAGCACAAGCGCAACTCGCCATGAGCGAGCGTTACGGGGATCGCCTTGTCAATTCGCTGGCGCAAGCCGGGCAAATGATTGAGGTCGGCTTAAAGACCGTGACGACGATGAAAGAGCTTTCCAGCTTGGGGCAGCAAATGTCTCAGTTGTCGCCTGAATCGCCCGACTATCAGCAACAGCTAATTGGGCTTGGCGCAAGGCATCCGTTTGCCATGCAGACGCCGCAAGCACAGCAGATGATGCAGGCGCAAAACCAGCAGCATTTGCAGTGGAAAAACCAGCAGCACGCGATTGCGATGAGCGAGCGGCAGGATGCGCGGGCGGATGCGCGCCTTGCTATGTCTGAGAAAAATCAGTTGCGCCGGGATGCAAACCAAATGGCGATTGCAAAGCTGAGATATGGCGCGGATGAAAGTCCACTCGCACCCGTTACTCGCGTGCCGGAGACTGAAACGAAATCGGTCTATTCTGAACCCATTGGGCTAGGGCAAACGCAACTGAATAAAACACCAACATCCAGCCTAGAGCCGCAAAGCATCGGTATCGGCTATGGACAGCAACAGCTTGAGCAGGCGGTGCCGGAAATGGCGTCAATGACGCCGGAAGAAATACAAGTTCCGCGCACGCTGAGTCGCGCACAAAAGATCGCAAACACGATTGCAGATATTGAGGGGGGATCGGGCATCACCACTAACGCAAAGCAGCGGCAAGCCATCGCGGCGAGCATGATCGGGGCTGACGGCAGGGCAGCGATGCAGGAAGATCGGCAAGAGGACATGGCGGTTCGGGCGAAGATGGCCGCGCAAGCCAAGGCTGACGCATTTGATCGCACGCACGCAACGCTGGAAGAAGCTCAGGTAGGGCTGACATCAATCGGTGGCGGCAAATACGAGCGCGAGGACGGGGAGATTGTTCGACTTGATAAAATGGCATCTGGCGGGTGGCGACAGAAGCTAGTGACTACACCCCCTGAAAAGCAGATTAGCGATATACAAAAGAGACGACTCAACAAGCTGGAGGACGACATTGACGGATTTACCCGTGAGGCACGAAAGATTCGCGCTTCAATGAAAGGCACAACCCCTAAAAAATCAAAAGAGCTAGAGGCCGCTGCTATTGAGCAGGAAAATAAAGCAAAGGCACTCACGGAAGAATACGATGCCCTGATAGTCGAACTTGGCGACGGATCAAAAGATGACACCGTTTATCCCGATGAGGCCGCTGCGCTAAAAGCAGGGCGGAAGAAGGGCGACCAGATACTCGTAATCAACCCAAGAACAGGAAAACCAGCACGCGCAATTCTCGAATGACCTATGGCACTCAATTTCTTAGACGATGCGCCGACAAAGGTTCGCTTTCTGGATGATGAAGACAGGGCCAGTTCGGAAATAGTTCCTACACAAGACTACGGCGGGGCTGGCGCACCCGCTGCTCCTGAACTACCAGAGGCACCGCCAGAAGTGGCGCGAGCCGCTTTGTCAGTGAATCAGACAGTGGACGACTTTCGGTTTATGAATAGCATCCCGTCCCGCTTGGATTGGAGCGGGGCACTGACGGAAGGCGAGGCGCGATCACAGCGCAAGCGCAAGGAGGATGCGGCGGCGAAGGCAAATCCAGCGATTGATTTCACGAAGCTGGACAAGGTGGCTGGCGACCTTCCGTTCAACGAGACATGGGGCGATGCGGCAGGTAACGCTATCACCGAAACAGGCAACGCGATTGGTGGCGTATTGAAGGCGATTACCACGGGCGGCGGAAGCGTTATTTACGGCGACGCTCTTCGGGAAAATCGAAACCCGGAAAAGGCAAACCGAATCCTTGGCAAAGCGTTTTACGATAAAGACCCGGAAGCAATTAAGATGGCATCCGATAACATGGGCGTTGACTTGACCGACCCGGCTATATTCCAGCGCGCAGCCGATCAGTATAAGATGGATGCGAGCCGCAACATCAAGCCGACTGCGATCCTCAGTAACGGCGCGATATGGGTAAGCCCAAAGCTTGCACTCGATGAAGCCGAATACCTTAAAGCGGTGGATGCGGCTGGCAGTGGCGATGCCAAGCAAGTAGCAGCGGCGAAGGGACGATTCGAGGCGTTGCGCGAGCAGGCTGCAACCGATCTATTGCCGGTGTTACGCGAGCAAGGCGCGTTCGTGAAATACGAAGCGAAGCATGGCGGCAAACACATTTCAGACGGGCAACTTGTGCAGAATTACAACCGTCAAATCGGCATCCCTAGCAAGATATTCAACACCATCGCGCTTGGAACCGAAGGCGGGCTGGCGCAACTCTCGCAATCCATCTATGGATTGGCCGGCATGGCTGGCAGCGATGCCGCCCTAAAGGTGGCGCAAGGCATGGGCCAAGAGGCGAGTAATATGTCCCGGCTTGGTGAGGCAACTGGAACTCCAGTTTTTCCGCAAAAGGTGGTGGCGGCGGTGCCAAGCCTGCTTCCCTACGTGGCGACGGGCGGCGTAGCTGGTGCGGCGGGCGCGAGTGCTCGCGTGGCGATGGCCGCGCAGCTTGGCACCGGGTTCGCTCATGTCGCTGGTTCATCCTTCCCGGATGCGTATGGCAGGCTCATTGATCAAGGGGTGCCGGAATCGGAAGCGCGCTGGCGCGCAACGGGTGAAGCTGTTGTGGATGGATTGATCACGGGCGCAACGATGAAATATATCGGCGGCGCGGAAAAGGCGATGAGCAACCTCGCAAGGGGTAAAGCGGCGAGCACGGCCAAGGGATATGTCGGGGCCATTGCCAGAACGGGGGGCGAAGAGTTTGCACAGGAATCCGCCGAGGAATACGGCCAAGCATTGAATGCGCTGGGCGGTTCAAACAAGGGCGGATCGTCGTTACAAGCCTTCGAGCAAGGGCTGGAAGGCGGCGCAATAGGGGCTGTGCTAGGCGGAGGCGTCGGCGCATTAACTCATGCGGCAACGGATGGCAACAGGCGGGCCGTTGCCAACTACCGCGCCATTTTATTCCCCGAAGGAGCTACGGCGGTGGAGATCAATGGGCAACCGATTCACACGGCAACGACCTCTGAGTTTTTTGAGGCATTACTGGATCGCAAGGCGGCACTAGAGGCAAAGGACAAGCTGACCTTTTCCGAGAAGGACGAATTGCGTCAACTGAACTACGCGGATGAGTATCTGGATGGCGGAAATCCAAAGAGGCGCGATGCGTTTATTAAGGCGAAAGCGAAGGCGGCTGGCGTGCAACTTGTCAGGAATACCGACCGCGCCAATTTTGAAGAGGAAATGCAAGCGGAAGCCGAGCGCATCCGCGCCATTGCACCCGCTGAACGCACGAAAGAAGACGCGGCGACGCTGAAAATGCTGGAAAGCCAGACGCTGGAAGTCGTTGCCGCGCTGCTAGGCAGGCGGTTGCGGGATAGCGGACAGGCGCAAGGACAGAGGCCGATTGACGTGAAGGTGGAACCGCCGCCGACTCCAGAGCCAGAAATCAACACGACTCCGATTGATGGGAAGGGGGATGCAAGCCCGCTCTATGAGGCGGGAGCAGACAAAAATCTCTCGGCAATCGAAGTAACGACAAAAACTGTAACTGCAACAGGTAGTAGCGGTGGCTCCACGACATTCGCAACCGAGGCGGAAGCAGCGCAACACATAGCCCAACAACGCGCCAAAAATCCAAATGTAGTCATCACCGTTAAAGGGATGGATCAGGTTGGGTTAAACAAAGCAGAGGTAGCAAAAGCGGTAGAGCGACTGAACGCTGAACCCGTAGCTGCACCAACTGCTGAAAAACCAGCACCAGACGAAGGGAAGTTCTTTAATGTGTCGTTTTCTCCTGAGAAAAATCAATACGTGATTGAGCCTTCCGATTCCCCTGTTAGCAGGGTAGTGTTTTTAGACCCCGAAAAAGGGCGCGTATATTCCGGCTCTAATCATGGAGAGATTCAGGAGGCTGTGAGGATTAACGAAAACAGGATTCTAAAAGCAGACGGGAAAACCAACGGCTTCTATATTGACGGTAAATACGTTGATAGAACACCCGAAAGAAACGAAACAGACCTTTCGGAATACAAAATCAAGCCGCCGAGCGAACCAAAACCAGCATCACCCGCACCCGAAAACCTTCCGCCAAAAGTTGAAACCGCAATCCGCGAAGTCGAGGCCAAGCCTTCCGACATTCCCGCCCCCGTGGTGTCGGAACCCGCCAAGCCAGAACCCGCACCCGTTGCGAAGGATGAGCCAGCGCGGGATGTGAGCAACGTGGAGGCACTAACAGGAGAGGCCGCGATGACTTTTCCAAAATGGATGAATCAAGGGCGTATCCAGTCGGAACTTTCAAATACGCCGGAAGTAGCGCAGCCGACATTCAACAAGTCGGTAAAAATCAGCACGGAAACAATGAGCGGCCCCAAGGACGTAAGAGGCAGAGAGGTATTACTTCCCGGATATAAAGGAGCGCGTCTAGTTGTTGCTGAATACAAGGCACCGAAAGGGCGGGCGCAGGAAAAAGGATACCGCATCTATTTTCGAGACAGCGGCGCACTTATTCAAGATAGCAATGGCGTATCATCACTGAGCGACACACTCAAGCAGGCTGTCGGCAGGATTAATTCCGAGATGAAGGGGCGCGGACTTCAAAGTAGCTACGAGCTAGTTCACGCGCAGATTGTGGAGCGAGCCAAAAGGGGCAAGGCGGCATCCATACGCCCGCCAGTCGCGCCGCCTGCGCCAGAACCCGCCGCGCCCGCACCGCCTGAGCCAGTGAAGCCAGCCAAGGGCGACTTCGCGCTTGAGCCGCAAGCAGTGAATAAGCCGCGTGGGCGTCGCAAAAAAAGCGACCTACCGCCTGCGCCGGGCGGTCACGATATTATTGATGAGATACTGGATAATCACGGCAAGATTCAATCTCGCGGCGCGGCGCGGAAGAATAAACTGAAAGCGGCAGGCAAATCGCCGTTCACAAAGACTGAGATGGGCGGCGAACACGATGGTTGGAGCAACCTTCCGCCCGCGCTCCGTAAAGCACTCTTCGATTTCACCGGTGGCGGTATTGCGCCCGATGTGATGGCGGACAATGTTCTCAAGGGAGAGAAAATGGGCGACACGGGCGCGCTGCTGGATGCCATTCAGGCGGCATGGAAGGCGCGGATTGCTCACCGGGAAGAAGGCAAACAGCAATCGCGCTTGGCTAAGGCGAACGCGCCAGAGATTAAGCGCATGAAGAAACAGGAAGCGGCTTTTGATAAAGCAGCACTGGAACCTAAGGACGCGGCGGCGTTTCCTGTTGATCCGAAGGCAGTCAATGTCGGCGACAAGATTGTGATAGACGGCGACGCGATGGAAGTGATCGCCGTGGATAAACAGGAAGGCTCTTTCACGCTGGAAGGCGGTGAGCGATTCGGCACCCAAACCGTTCACAGCGACAAGACGATTTACGGCGACCATATCAAGGCGAAGAAGGCACCGGCCAAAAAGCAATCCGCAGAACTGCTTGGCGACGAAACTCCATTCAACCTGACCGCTGAGAGCGCGGAAGAGAAGGCCAAGCGCGAAGCTGCGATTGAGGCCGATGCCAAGGCGAAAGCGGATGAACAGGCGGCGAAAGACAAGGCGGAACAGGACAAGTTGCAGGGTGATATGTTCTCTCAGCAATCCATCGCCGACACCGCACCCGCGCACCCGCTGACAACCTCACAGGTGAAACGGGCTATCGCGCCATTGGTAGCTCGGTTTAAAGGGGCTGTAGAGACGGTGGTGGTGGCGGACGGGTCGCAATTTCCAGATGCGGTGAAAGCGGCGGCAAAGGCGAAGGGTATTGATCTGAATCGCATTGGTGGGGCTGTGTATGACGGCAAGGTGTATCTGAACGCCGCTGGACTTAATTCGACTGCGCGTGCTGCCGAGGTATTCTTTCACGAACAAGCGGGGCACATGGGAGTTGACGGGATGCTGGATGCGCTCTCGCCTAAAAGCTCTGCGCGGCTATTGGCTGCGCTCGAACGCGAGTTTCCGGCTGAGTTCGCGTATGTGGCGAAACGCTACGGCCCCAAATCGCAGTTGTCCGAAACGCTGGCGCGCATCATGGAGAAGTTTGGGCCAAAGTCGGATTCCACGCCAAAGGATCAATCGCGGTGGAGACGCATCCTCGATTTCATCCGCACCATCCTAGCCAAGTCAGGCATTAAACGGTGGACGAAGAACGACATCGAAGCCCTGTTGCGCCGTGGCATTGATAAGGTTCGCGCGGGTGACGGGAAGGCGGATAAAAGAGACAGTGTAAAGTTCAGCATAGATGGTGACGAGGATACGCAGGAGGATGTTGACGATGGTGGAATTGAGCACTCCACGATGGACAAATATCAGGAGAGCGAAGTGCGTGTTTTCCCGTCGCTCAATAAGGAGGGGGTGAAAGCTGCCGCGATGGCTGCTATGGAGAAAGACCCGAATCTTGCGGATGCAATTATTGCGCGGTTGAACGGCCCGGTCAGCATAGATCATTCAGTCACTCTTAAAGAAGAGGCAATTCTTCAAGTCCACGCCATTACCCTGCTTAACCGAAGGAACGCGCAGCAACTAATTGTCAACAACACCAAGCTATCTAGCAATGAACGCGCAACGGCGATGGCTGCGCTGGAAAATATCGCACATGAAATGGAACGACTCGATAACGCCACGGAAGCATCCGGCGCGTTGTGGAGCAGGTTCGGGAACTATCGGCAGACGGTGCTCAAGGGCGATTACTCGTTCAAGTCGTTAAAAGCGCAGGCACTCTCTCAGAAGCGCAAAGGCGGCGATGAGGATGCGGAACTTACCAAGGAAGAGATTGATCGGCTGCGCGGAATTGCCGCTGACTATGAGCGGATACAAAAGGAACTGGATGAGCGCGTGGAAAAGCTCACAGACGAAGAAAAGGCGCGGATAGCGCAGGAACGCTTTGATGCACTGGCGTATCGCAGTATTCCAGAGAGGGTTTTAGAGCAGGCGCGTGCGTGGGATAAGGAGCTTCTGGACAAGGGCGCGGCGGCGGATGCTGTGCTTGATGCCGTATTCGCGGAGATGGATGATGCCGGAGAGTTCGTGAAGTTTGCAATCAACGAAGGCGAAGGTTCGACGCCAAAAGCCGATAGCGAGGCTGATATTCTCCAAAAGAAGGAACGCCGGGAAAAGATACTTTCAGCCTTAGCGGACAAGGCGGCGGTTGAAATGCGCTTCGGGAACTTCGATAATTTTTCAGCCGATATTTTTGATAAGTATGGAAGCGCGTTTAGCCCTGCTTTCGTCAAGGAAGCGTGGGCACTTGGCAAGAAACGCTATGAGAATCTTGGCGGCAAAAAGGCCACAAAAATTGTTAAGAAAAACAAGGGCAAAGCTCCCGCATCCGATTCAACGACTCGCACCAAAGCGAAGGCACTTGCCAAAAACGATCTCGATTCGATCAAAGCCGGGATTGAGGAAATAGCGGAAGACCCGACCGCGCTCGAAAACCTTTCCACGCTCAAGAAATATGTGCGGATCATGGCAGACAAGGCGGTGGAGGCAGGGGCAACCAGCGTCGAGGATGTAGTGAAGCAACTACAAGAGTTTTTCACTCCATTACTTCCAGAGGGCACGACGATCTCTGATATGCAGTTTAAAGAGTATTGGAGCGCATACGGCGAAGGCAAAGCGGCGACAACTGTTGCGATTGAAATGCTGAAAAAGCAGTTGAAATACGAGGCGTTGCTGGAAAAGAAGCTGGAAGTGACCAAGCGCAAAGAGCGCACGAAGATCACAGGCAATCAGCGCGTTGCGCCAACGGACAATGCGCGACGGCTGACGAAAGAAATCAACGAGGCAAAGAAGTTAATACCAGAGACGGATGAAGAGGCGAAGAAGCGCGGGGAGGCGCGCAATAAGTCCTCACTGGATGCGATGGAAACCCGGTTGAAAAACCAAATAGCCGATCTGCGCTTCGAGATTGGTCAAGGTGTTCGCACGCTCAAGCGCAAGAATCTACCTCCCACAAGTCCGCGCATTGAAAAGCTGCGCGCTGAACTGGCGCAAGTGCAGTCGGATCACTTGGCGATATTCGGCAAGCGCCAGATGACCGAAGAGCAAAAGCAGAAAGCCGCGATTGCTGCCGCTGAACGGGCGGAGAAACGGGCGGAAGCCGAGCTTTCCGCCGCCAAGAAAGGCCAGTTTTCGACCCCGCTCAAACGAGGGCAGAGCCGTTACGCGGCTGTGCTGGCGATCCAAGCGCGCACCGAAGCGGCGCGAGCAGAGACGAAGATGCTGCGCGACATGGATTCCGCGCTGGCGGAAACGAAGAAGCAAAAGGAACTCGAAGCGGAAATCGAGCGGCTGGAAAAGACGCTGGGCGAAGGTAAGTTTGCGCCGGAATCCAAAGAACCCGGCGCACCCACGGCGGACACGGAAGCCGTCACGAATCTAAAAGCGAAACGCGACGCACTCGCCGCTGAATTGGCTAAGAAGCGCAAAGCTGCGCGTCCTGTGCCGGATGCTGAGTTGCGCGAGCTAAAGCGGCTGGAAAACGAACTAGCCAGACTGATTAAGGGGAGAGCGAAGCCGCAGAAAAAGATGACGGTGGACACGGAGCAACAGGCTTTCGCACGCGAACAACTTGCAGCCAAGCGCGCTGAACTCGCGGAGATTCGGGCAAATGATGATATACTCAATATCGCCAGAAGGAAAGCCGCCATGCTACGCTCGCTCGCCGCGCTACAACAGCGGATGAAGGATGGTAACTTTGACCCGACCCCGCGCAAGCAACCCACCGACCTGTCCAGCGACCCGGAAGCGGTGGCACTCGAACTTGAACTCGCCAAAACACGGGCGGAGTTTGATGCGCTGAAGAAAAAGATGGAGATAGCGAACATGAACCCCATCCAGCGCGCCGGACACGAAGCGTTGCGGCTATGGGATGCCTCGCGCAACGTATTCCTGAGTCTCGATATTTCCGCGATGCTGCAAACCGCTTTCGCCGCTGCCGCGCATCCCATTGAGGGCGCGAAAGCCCTTGGTAAAGGCGTGAAGGCATTACTATTCACCACTTGGTCAAATGAATACGCGAAGAAGCTGGAAATGCAGGAGCGCGCCGAACCGTTATTCATGGATGGCACCCTAAAAAAGATGGGCGTTGATGTGGGCAGTATGCAATCGCACGGGGTAGAGAACATCGGTTCCGACCTCGATAGGCTCGCTGACCTCGAAGCCCGGTGGCAGTCCATTCCAGATGTTATCAAGGGATTATTTGGATTGAACGGACAGAAGTTGGTTAAAGGGCTGGGAGGCGTCGGCAAGCTCGCCGTCAAGGGGCTTGCGCGCCCGTTCAAGGCATCCAACGTCGCGTTTGCCGCTATCTCGCATCACATGAGGCTGGTCATGGCGAAATCACTATTGGAACGGCATTACCGCAATCAGCCTCCGCCCACAAAGCAGCAGTTGGAAATATTGGGCGGGTTCGTCAATACCGCTACCGGCAAAGGCTTCAAAGGCGGCGGCATGGGCGACAAGGCGATCCATTTATTCCTTTTCGCGCCCAACTATTATTTGAGCATCGCCAAGAGCTTTATAGGATATGACGCCTTGAAGGCGCTCGCAAAACTCGAAGGCAAAGCGGCTGCAAACATTATCACGGAGTATCTTAGGGCGACGATCACGATGGCGATGGTGTGGGCCATGTCGCGCTTGTTCGGCGATGACGATGACGATGAAATGTGGAATCCACTTGCTCAAAACTACGGCAAGTTCAGCACTAAGAACGGCACCCTGATTGACCTAACAATGGGGCGCGGCACCTACATCTCAACTGTTTGGCAGGCGTTACAAGGCGAAAAGCACGTCAACGGCACTGTTATTGACGTTAATGGCTATTCGCATATTTGGAACTTCTTAAAGTATCGCGGTTCGCGTGAGTTTAAGACTGGTATCCCGGCAGTCACGGCGCTCGTCCGCTGGATTACCGGCAACGAGAAACCCGTAGAAGATATAATGGGCAAAGAGATCACGCCAGCGGGCCAAGTTTATGAGGCCGTTGCGCCCCTTGGCTGGCGCGAATGGAAGAATCTCGTCGAGGCCGAGGGCATGACCACCGGGAGTGCCTTGCAGCTACTCAATTTGATGGGCATTACGAGCAAGGTGCCAAAGGAGTAGGCTGATTTTAACCCTCCAACTCTTCCATCGGCGCATCCGTCCATTCTGCCTCGATAGCCTCTTCCTCAATCTTCACGTTTGCCCCGGTGATTGACAGGCTGATTTTGTTCATGGGCCGATCCGATTGCCATGCGTGAACCTGTGCCACGCTTTGAACCACGCTTTTCGCCTTCTCCGCATTGTCAAAAATCTCTTCGCCGCTCATTTCGGCAATCCTTTTTGTCGCCTTATTGAACCCGCGAGCAAGGTTTATTCGGGAATCGCCATCGAGTTCCTTGTATTCATCAATCAACGCCTGCGACGGGGAAACCTTGGTTTTGGTGCGTCCCGGAAGCCCTTCCATCCACTTGTATCTATGCGCCCAATTTTTGATGCGATCCAGAGGTATCCCAAGGCGACGGGCGGCGTTTGACGCTCCTATTTCGATGACGAGCATTTTGATTGCTTCCTTTTCCTGATCGCTGTGCATTGAAGCTGGCATTGCTATATCCAAGCAGATTGTTGACAGGTGTAAAGTTTTCTCGTATTTCCACCAGCAATTACCGATGTTGAAAATCCTCATAGTAGATGACTCACCAAAGGTTGCCGAGTCAATCGGTGCACTCTTGCGTGTCAGCTATAAGCGGCTAATGCCTGCTGGCGTGCCGGAGAATGACCCTCTCGACTTCTATGTGTGCCGCAGTGCCTACGAATTGGAGCAGCACAAGCACGACAAGGTGGACGCCATCTTGCTCGATCTGCGCCTAGCCGACAGCGACGAACACGCAACGCTGGAATGGCTGGATGAGAACGCAGAGAAGATTCCGCCTACTGTTATTATCACAGAGATTCCGTGCGCCAAACATCATTCCAGCCTTGCTGTGACAAGCCTCGCAAATGGAGCGGCTGACTTTTTTCACAAGGAACGAATCTTCACAAAGCACGGATCGGATGCGCTGCTGGCGAGGATTATCAAAGTCGTCACGCATCGAAAGCGCATCCTTAAAAAATACGAACTTAGAAAGGAAGAATCAACGTGCCTCCAAGACTAGTGATCTCAGACGACGCCCTCGATGAAGCAGTGAAGCGAGTCAGCAAAAGCGACTCAAAGAAAACTGTGCTCATATCTATTTTCGGATGCACATTTTCTATCGTTGTGACGATCCTTTCCTGCACGGTTTGGGCAGTGCGCCAGTTCGATCAAATTTGGACAGTGAAGCATGAGGCGGAATCGTGGCGGCAAGTGGTGAAGGAAAATCCTGCTATCAAACCGCCTGACATTTACGCGATTCACGACAAATAAACTAATGAACGAAAAAGCCCGCAACGTCCTTGCCGCCACAACCAGCTTCCTTGCTGGATTGGCCGCGCTTCCTTATCAACTTGGCGACATCGCCACGATTATTCCGCCTGAGTGGAAGTCAAAGCTATTCCTTGTTTGCAGCATCGCCGCGCTTTTGCTTCGCTACATCAAACCAACCTCCGCACCACTCAAATGAACCCCTTCATCCGCGATCCACGCCGCATCGTTCTGGCTTTCGTCTATGCCGTGTTTGCGATTCTCGCGTGCCTCTATCTCACAAGCTGCGAATCCATCCCTTACCGCGTCTCGCTCAACTACGGCGGTGCCAGCGCGTCGTATGACGGCAAGCGCGTGCTTCTGGATGTGGACGGGAACGAAGTCGGCAGGAGCCTGAGAGGATACGCAAAATGAGCGAGGAAATCCGACTGGCTATCTTGTCGCCTGAACAAGCCCGTGACGCGCTGGCGAGGATTGCAGAAGCGGAAATCGGCGTGCGGGAAATTGGCGGCAACAATCGCGGGCCAAGGGTGCGCGAGTATCAATCAGCGACTTGGACGGAGCCGGGAGTTTGGCCGTGGTGCATGGCTTTTGTTGCGTGGTGCATCCGCGAATGGTTAAAGTCGCCAAGCGTTCAACAGATTGCCAAGCTTCATAGGCCGCGCACAACTGGCGCGTTCGACTTCATCCGATGGGCAAAGGACGAAGGCTTGCAAGTTCTGGACGAGAATGAGCCGTGCCGCCGTGGAGACATCGTGGTTTTCGACTTCTCGCATATCGGGCTTGTGACGGCTGATAGTGAGCGCGGCGAAATTGAGGTTTGCGAGGGGAACACTAACGGACGCGGCGAACGAGATTCAGAGAGCGGCGATGGAGTGTGGCGCAAGGAGCGCGCCCGTTCGCTGGTCAAAGCGTTTATCCGTTTGGTTTGAGTCTCATGCGTGAGACATTATCCATCTTGCGTCTCCGCGATTGCGATATTTTGATGTAGTCGGCCTTCATTTCTTTGTCCTTTCGAGTTCGGAGGGGGCGGCGAATGAAATTCCAAGTGCAGCGTGCAGCCTGTCTATGGTGGCAAATATGATTTCATTTCGAGGATCGCTGGCTGCGATTGAAAGCAGGTATCCAGCGATTTGAGACTGTAATATAAGAACTTCGGCGTGTGCTTTCTCCAAAACATCCCTCCGCACGAAGTCTGAGCCGGTGGCGGTGACTGCGGCGAGTTCGGTTTCGAGTTCCTCCATGACCTCTGCGCGAACAACCTCGAAAGACAGTTCCTGCACAAGATACGGCTCAGTCAATCGGGCGGCATCTGTTCGTGGTGTGGTGCTCATTGTGGTTTGGTTTCTTCGAGGGTTTGTTGGGCGCGATTAGCATTGTGCTCGCAAGCGTCTTGCATTGCGCGTTCGTTGGAGTGGCCGTTCCAGTATTCCGCAATGCTTTCCAACGCCTCCCGGCATTTGGCGAGCTTGGCGAGGGCGGCGTCGCGGTCTTGCTCGCACTTTGTCCATTCGACAACTTGGTGTGCGGCTTCAATGGCTGTCGGATGTGTAATAAGCCACGACTGTTTCTCTAACAGCTTATCACGTTCCTCTGTCCGCTCTGCGAGTGAGCGTTCAAGATAGTGGGCGAAGTCGGATTTGACTACATACTGCTCGATGCCGTCTTGGTCGGTGTAGCTGTATTCAGCCGCATCAGTCAGCGGAGTTGGTCGTTCGTTGTCGTTCATAAATTTTTGTCGAGTAGCGCGAGAATTGCGAACCAGTTTTCCTTGGTTTTGAAGTAGATTTCCATCGTCGTATCAACGAGGTATATGTCTATTCCAAACAGCAACGTGTCGTCTTTATAGGCGTAGTAGCCTTTAAAATCTAGCTGGTTGAAGGTGAACATCACGTAGCCGTCCACATAGACCTTGACCCTGCCGTTGTAGATCGCGAAGTCGTAGGTGTGGAGGGTCATAGCTGGATTAGCACATTGTTGATTGTTGCCTCATCAGTGAGCGGCGTTGGTCGTTCGTTGTTGTTCATGGTTGTTGTTTTGAATTGTTCAACTCGGCTAGCTCTTCGGCTTTGCATAATTCTGAAAACCGATTCACGGCGCGTCTATTACAGTCAATCGCAAGCGTGTCTTTTTCTTCCTCGGCTTTCGCAAGCTCCCGCTCCGCATCCGCCAGCGCACGTCGCGCCGCTTGCAGCTTCGTCGGTTTCGTTTCGGGGATGTTAAATGGTAGTTCTTTCATATCAGTTCGGTTTGGGTTTCTGTTGGTTTTGGTGGTTCGGTGAAAAGTGTTTGCTGCCTTGTCTCGCGGTCTATGCGCTCGCACGCGGCCTCAAAGTGCGCCGGGTCTTTCTCGATGCCCACGAAGCGGCGATTCCCTCCAACGCACGCAATCCCGGTTGTGCCGCTCCCCATGAACGGATCGCAGACAGTCATTCCTTCGAGGCTGGCGCGGTTCACGAGCCAGCGCATCATCGCTATCGGCTTCGCGCACGGGTGCGGCTGTTCGTTGGCGTCGTTCGGATACGTCTGCCCGCAGGAGTTTGCACGGCTTCCCATGCCGCGCGCCAGATACGGGTCTTTCCCGTAGTAGAGGATGGGCTGCATACAGGTGAATCCCCACCGCCCGTTGCCCGTTCCCGCCGCCGAAAAGAAGCAGCCCATGTCGTCCGGGATTGGATACAGATGCAGGTTGCGCACGCCGGGCGTGACCACCACACACGCCGCGAGTTGCTGGCAGAGCATTATCGCCGGAACGCACACGCTTCGCACGTAGAGCGGCGAGTCTTCATGGCAGTATTCTCCGGCGCGGATGGTCGTGCCGCCGCCGCGTTGCGTCGCGCGCTTCGCTTTCAGTTCCACACCATACGGCGGGTCTGTCACCACGGAGTCTATCCCCGTGAGCATTGGCAGCACTTCGAGGCAGTCCGCATTGTAGAGCGTGCAGTTTCCAAATTGCCTAATGATTAAGTCGGTTTTCATAGCTTCTCAAAATCTTCCTCCCGCTTGGCCTTGCACACCGCGCACTCGCCGTCCTTGCACTCGGCAAAAGTCAGTTCCTCTCCGCACTTGCGGCATGGCGGATTCGGGCGCGTGTAGGCGTCTATGTCGCAGTCAATGGCGAAGTCGTGGCCTTTCATGCTCATAGTAATTCAGGCTGCTGTGATCGTTTCTGCTTGCGCTCACCGTGCCATTTCTTGGTTCGCTCTTTATGGCATGGCTCGCAAAGCGTTCTCATGTTTTCGAGGATCGTCATTCCGCCCTCACTGAACGGGATGATGTGATCGTAGTTCGCCTTGTGTGGGCGCGGATTTTCCTTTTTCCATGAATAGCCGCTGTCTGCCCGGCATTGCATCCAGTATTCGTGCGTCCATTTCTTTTCAGCATCGAAAATGTCTAAGCCGCACATCTGACAAACGCCCTTGTCTCGGAGCTTCACGGCATGAATAACGCGAGACGGTTCAAATGCGTCATAGCACTTCGTCGAACACCATGACTCGCGGCCCTTTGGAATGTCCGATCCGCACCCCCTGCATCCATAGGTGCCATCCTCGCGCCGTTGCCTTTTTGGGAATCTGGCGCGGTCGTAGTTGATTTTGAATACGCTCATTGTTCGATGATGTTTCGGATTTGGTTGATAAGTTGATCCTCCGTCTCGCTGTGTGGAGCGACAATATCGCGGATGTTGTTCAGCGTTTCCCATGCTAGGCATAGGTCGGTTTGATCCCTGAGCTTGCCGTCATCGGTGGAGCCGTAAGATTCGCACGCGAAAAAGATGCATTTCCCGTTAATCGCCCCGCGTTGTATCGCTCCGCATTTTGGGCAGGTCATGGCTTTGGTTTGGTTTTATACTTTCCGCAACGGTTTTTGGCGTCCTCGACTATCTGGTGAAGTCCGAGCATGATGCTTCCATTGCTATTCAGCAGCATGGCGATGTCGTCTAGGGCAACATCCAGCGCATCCCGCTCGGCGGTGACTGCGGCTAGTTCCCGCTTCACTTCCGCAACCTCGTCAGCGGTCACAATTCGCCAGTCTGCCGGTGCGTGGTGCGCTATCAGCCATTCGATGCGATAGATTGCCTCTTCCTGTTCTGTTCGTGGTGTGCTCATGGTTTTTCGTTTATTAGGTTGCAGATTTCTTCGGCGTTTTTCGCCGGGACTGTGATTGTTTCCCTAGATAGCTGTGACGGCTCGCTGTTGCCCGTGTAGATGGTCGTGACAACTACAACGGTTAAGAAGTCCGCGCAGCTATGCGGGATGGTGTAGGCTTTGAGGTTAATCGTCATTTCGGTTTTTTGGCGGAATAGGTTTCGAGGAAATCGTCTATCGTCGCCTGCGGCTTCGTATCGAGTAGCGCGCACGCCTTGCACACGGCGCGATGTCGCTTTATCAGCGAATCACGCTCGGCTCTGGCGGCATCGCGTTCGGCTCGCAACTGGTCTAGTGTTTCGGTTTTCATATAGTTATACAAATCTCGCTCCAACCATGACGCAGCGCGCAACGGCGGCGAGAGCGGCGTTGCGAAGCGCGTTGTCCGGCTGCGGAAATGAATGGCTGGCTTGGCGTTCAGCATCGCGTCGTTCCAAGTCCTCGACAAAGAAATCGTTCCAGTCCGTCCCCCGGATTTCTTGCGGCCATGCTGCGCCACATTTCAGCGCAGTTGCCGCTTTTGTGCCAGCGACGACGCCGGGGTTCTTCCCGATCCGCTGTTCGGTTTCGTGATCGTTATCAGCAGCCACGACGCGCCAACCCTTCACTTTCATGGTTTCGGCGACTTCGACTAGGTTAATGGCTGAAAACGCAATAAAAACCCGCGCATCCGGTATGGCCTCTGCAAGCGTTGCGCCCGTAGCAAGCCCCTCGGTGAACACGCTGAGCGTTGCGTGCGGACGATCAATGACAACGCTCGTTCCTTTCGTCGGCGCGCTGGCGAAAAACCGTTTCTCGCCTTCGCTGTCAATCGTCTGACAGGAGACAATGTTGCCGTTCAAAATCATCGGCACCACGATCCGCCCTTCGCTATCTTTTTTCAGCCCGCGCAGCCCGCGCATCGTGATTCGTTTCTTAGCGAAATACGGATGGAGCGGTTCTCCTAACAACGGTTCACAGTCTATGTAATGTTGCCTAGCCGCCACGATAGCAGCCGCGCGCCGTTCCTGTTCGGCTTTCCATCGGGCCGCGTTGATAATCGGGCACGGGACAGGCAGCGGCTTTTCTTCTTTGTCGCGCCACCAAGTCTCGGCCTCGATCATTTCGGAGAAGTTAATCGCCCATCCCACGCGCTCATCGGCGGCGAGCTTGAAGCTGCCATTTTTCGAGCGCGGCTTACAGGCTGTGCCACAGCGCATCCAGCGTCCCGGCACAATCACGGGCGGCGGCATGAGGTTCAGAGCGTGTAGGAAATCACGAAATTGCATGGGTCTTTTGTTCCTTTGCCCACTTGCGGGCGTTATTACGAATCTCATTCACCAATTCGAGCGACGGTTCAACTGGCGCAACCTCGTCGCAACCCTTCGGCCAAACACCCGTGCGCTCCTTGTATTTGTGCGCGATCCAGCCGGGCTGATAGCCTCGACTCTCGGCGATCCAAAGCAACTCCGCATACAGCCTCAATTTGTCAGCTTTTGACAAGCCAACCGCCCCGCCGTCCAGCCGCTCCATTTCGCCCTCGCGGTGAACAATGACCGTTGCCTTTGGAAACTCAAAGCCGCACGAAGGACAAAACGGCATCGGCTTAGCGAGAAGCAACGCGCAAACAGGACACTTCACTGGCTTTTTCTCCTTCGGCTTAGGCTTGTTTTTGTCCGGCTTTTTGCCGTCATCCAACTCATCCCAGCCGTTCTCGAATAGGTCAATAATCTTGCCCCAATGCCGCGCCATATTTCCGGCGTGATCGAGAAAGATGCAACCGCCGTCCTCTTTGCTCGCGTGAGGCCTCAAGCCGCGCCCGATGCACTGGATCAAATTGGCAAAACTAGCTTTGAATGGGCGGCACAGAATTACGACGCCAACCTCGGCGGCATCGAAACCCGTGGATAGCGCGTTGACGCTAATCAGTCCGCGCACGCATCCCGGCGAGCCTTCGGCGGTTTTCAGTCCGTTGATCGCCGCTGTCCGCTCTTCGCCAGCGGTGCGATAGGTGTAGAGCGCCGTCACGACGCCCGCCGCCATAAAAGCCCGTTGCAGTTCCTCGCAGTGGCCGACGTTGCACCCGAACGCGATGAACTTCTTTTCTTGCCCGCGCTGCAAATACTCTTTCACGACATCGCCGATAATCGGGATCGCCCGTTCGCTCACCGCTTCGTCCGTCCACTCGCCAGCTACCACCTTGGCCCCCTCCATGTCCGGCTCTTTGGCTGCGTATGCGTGCCAGCTTGACAACGATCCTTGCGCGATCAATTCGTTCGTCGTCGCTACATTGGTGATGCTCGAATAAATCTTCGCCAAGTTTTTCGTGAACGGCGTTGCGGAAAGCCCGATGGTGTAACACTCCTTCTTTTCAAGGTATTCAACTGCCTTGTCATAAATCAGATGGGCCTCATCGTAAATTACGAGATGCGGGCCAAGTGGCTTTCCCTCTTCATCGTGCCAGTGTAGAAACCCGTCTCGTCTGGCGATGGTTTGTGGCGTGGCGATTTGGACTAGCTCAGTATTTTTCCGCCAGTGATCCGCTTGTATCACGCCATGCGCCAGCCCGTGCGCCTCGAACATGGCGGATGTTTGATCCACCAACGCGATGCGGTCGCACAAAAACACGCATCGTCTCCCAATATCGCTCCATTGTTTGAGCAGCCACATGGCTATCACGGTTTTCCCGGCTCCGCATGGGGCGTAAAGCATGACCCCGGCGTGCCCTTCGCCTAGCAACCTGTTCACGTTATCGGTAGCCGCGTCTTGATAATCGCGGAGCACGATTTCCTGTGGCGGCTCTTGAAAAAGCGTGGCACTCATTTTTCGAGCAGTGCGGTTACGGAATCCACCAGCTTGCCAGTGCCGCAGTTGAGCAGCTTCCGTAGCTTTTCGATGATTGCGCCAGAATAGCGGGCGGACTTGTCAGCGGCGGAAAACTGACGCTGAACATCGGCCAGCCTGCCCTCCAATGACGCGATTTGCCGTTGCAAGGCTAGGTTTGCAGCCGCTTTATCGTCGGCAAATGCGTTTTTCAGCACTGCCTCCATTTCCTTGTTCTCTGCGTGTAAATGATCGGCAAGCTCTGCTTTTTCGGCCACGGACAATCCCGCCGTGTAGGACAGCGGCTTCCACCCGTCCTCGATTACGCGCTTCTTTTTCGTGGATGGGGCAATAATTTCAACCGCCTGCTGCACCTGCTTGGCCGTAGGTTGATCTCCCCCGGCAATCACCACGGCTTCCTTCCAAACTTCGACAACCTTTTCCGGCTCGATTTTCGACAAAGGGCGGAGTTGATTTTCGTTCGTTGGTTCTGGAAACACGCCACGTGGCGTGCTGATTTTCAAGGACTTGCGTATATTTTCCGCTGTTTTGGCCGCTGAAATCAATCTTCTGGCGTAATCTGTTGACAGCTTCCACCGCTCAGAACAGTAAGCAGAAAAGGTGTTGTGATTCAGCTTGTAAAGCTCATCTCGGTTGATCTCGGCGAGCGCATCGCATACCACTACGAACGAGGTCAAGTGCTTGTCTATTTTGCCCTCCAATTCAATGAGGCGTTTCGATTGTTCTAGTGTGATAATTTCCATATTTCAAAGGCGCCTCGCAATGTAGAACCCGGCTGGAATCAGCGCGGCACTGCGAGGCATTTGGTTTTGAGTTTTCATCGGTTCTCTCGATGTGCCAGCAAGTGCTGACAACGTGTTTTCTACGTCACTTCCGCGCCGCTGTCAACGGGGAAGATTCGTCCGCCAATGCTTGTTTCCACCGCTCGACTTCCTTCGCGGCAATCGTGATTTCGCTGAACTGCGCCGTGCCAGCGTTTAGGCGGGCAAGCCTTGTCATTGCGAGGCCAAGCATCATCTTGGCGTGACTCTCGCGTTTAGTTCGTGTTTTCATTTTTTGCAAGTTCGTCAAGTTGTTCAAGTCTTTCGAGTTGTTCGGGCGTCATCGGTTCCGTGCAATTCCAGAGGTTAATCAGGTGCGCGTGTTCTGCTTTTTCTTCGGGTGTCATACGCCGCATAAGCCCGTGCAATCGTTGCCGAAAAGTTCACCCTGTCCGCGCTCAATGTCGGTAGATAGATCAACCTGATCGAGCGGGATGCAGGAGTTGTGAAGATATGGAATCCCGCGCCTTGTGTCGTCGTGTTCATGCGCGGCTTGTAGTTTGCGCTCAAATGCAATCGCGCCAGCAAACTCATCAGGTTCTTCGTCCTTTAGTCGCTTCCATTCTGCATCCGAGTGAAACGGGCAATAGACGCACGCGCTTCTAGGCGGCTTCGGATAGCCTTTTTTCTCCATCCAGCGCAAGCAGTCGTGCCGCTTCATCCCTAGATCAATCAAAGGCCAGCGATGCTCGCACCACTTATCGCGGCTTGGCTTCATCCGATGCGCCTCATCCAGCGAAATGCCGATCCACTGAATCACGCCAAGAGTCTTTTGTCCGCGCTTGATTCCGGCAATCCGGCGACTCTCGCGCAATAGCATTGCCACCTTAAAATCAGCCGTGCATGACCTTCCTAGAATACCCCTGCTGCCGTCTTTCTTGTTCAGCGTGAACGCCGGGATAATTGTCTGCACCCGTGTTCCTGATCGAGTTTTCCGGTTGTGGATTTTAAGACTAGCATCTGTCAAGCTGCCGCGAGTCACCCGAATCACGGGAAACGGCAACTGCTTTTCCAGCCAATCCAACCAGCGATAGACGCTTGCGGGTTCTGCCTGTGTATCAGCAAACACGGCAGCAGTCGGCATCGGCCCAATCTCGCCATGCGCTGCCATGAGTGCCATTGTGGAGCTTTGCACGCCAGCCCCCAAGCTGATAATGTGGATTGGTTCAGTCATATTGTTTCTCGTCTTGGTGTTTTGGTTTTCATTGGTTCGTAAAAAGGTCGCGCCAGCCAACTTTCGTTGCAACTGCTTTGCCAAGAACTTTACCACCATTATTTATCTCCGTGACTCTTTTCATTAGCCGGAAATACCTACTAGCGGACAAGGCAAAGGTGCGTATGCACAGCGCGGTTTTGTTAAGGGTAAGTTATCGTGATTTGCGTGTGCTCTTCCTCGCCTTTCGCGGCTTTGCGCTGGCTCGTTTCAACTTTGCACAGTTCCGGCGAGTCGTCTGGTATGAGGCCAGCGTATCGGCAGCAATCGAGAACGTATTTTTCACACAGCCCGTCCTCGTCTGCCAGTCTTTTGCGGACGCTTTCAACGCGGACAAGAAATCTTCCATCTGTGCGTCTTTGAACTTCTTTCGCTTCCAATGGTGCATCGCTAGGATCGCGTTCCAGAGCGGCAATCGTCCCGGTATTTTGAGTGTCAGTGTTTGCATAAATTTCAATCTTCGCATCCCAAACGTCGCGCACCTTCCCGCCTTCCTTGGTCGGCGCGTTCACGTCCACGGCCTCACGATGCACGGGCTTTCGCTCTATCGCTCGGCGGATTTCTGGCGTTAGGTTCATAGGTAGTGTTTTTTGATCGCCATCCGTATCCAGCGATACTTTGCCGCCGTTTGGACGCGCTTTAGTTTCAGTTCATCGCGGCTTTCCGCGACCGT
>Ga0209442_1000065_pt1 | contig 58394 bp, 63 predicted proteins | sample LauGreSBDMM110DD_2_FD_187565 | JGI IMG/M metagenome (GOLD analysis project Ga0209442, IMG submission 187565) | Freshwater lake microbial communities from Lake Michigan, USA - Sp13.BD.MM110.DD (SPAdes) (version 2) | ecosystem: Environmental > Aquatic > Freshwater > Lake | place: Lake Michigan...
GCAGAGTTCACCAACAACATTACTGGTGAAATTAAATCCCAGACAGTTTTCATGGGTGACTTCCCATTAATGACACCTCGCGGAACATTTGTAATTAACGGAACAGAGCGGGTAGTTGTTTCTCAGATCGTTCGCTCACCCGGTGTTTACTTTGAGCGCACTATTGAAAAAACATCTGATAAAGATATTTTCACAACAAAAATTATTCCAAGCCGTGGTGCATGGCTTGAGTTTGAAGTTGATAAGAAAGATATGGTCGGTGTTCGAATCGATCGCAAGCGTAAGCAATCAGTAACTGTATTCTTAAAAGCACTTGGCTGGAGCAGCGCGCAAATTCTTGAGCAATTTGGTGAGTTTGAATCAATCCGCTTAACTTTAGAAAAAGATAATGTTGAGACCCAAGATGAGGCTTTGCTTGATATTTATCGCAAACTTCGCCCAGGTGAGCCACCAACTAAGGAAGCTGCTCAAAACTTAATTGAGAATCTTTATTTCAATCCTAAGCGTTATGACCTAGCAAAGGTTGGTCGTTTTAAGATTAATAAGAAGTTAGGTCTTGAGTTAGATCTAAGCCGTGGCCTACTAACTATTGAAGATATTGTCGGAACAATTCGTTATTTAGTATCACTTCATAAGGGTGATGCATTAATGGAGTACGGCAAAGAGGTCCGCGTTGAAACTGATGATATTGACCATTTTGGTAACCGTCGCCTGCGTACCGTTGGTGAGTTAATTCAAAACCAGGTCCGCACCGGTCTTTCTCGTATGGAGCGGGTAGTTCGCGAGCGCATGACCACACAAGATGTTGAAGCTATTACCCCACAAACTCTGATCAATATCCGTCCAGTTGTTGCATCTATTAAAGAGTTCTTTGGTACATCACAACTTTCACAATTCATGGATCAAACAAATCCACTTTCAGGTATGACACACAAGCGTCGTCTATCTGCACTTGGACCCGGTGGCCTATCTCGCGAAAGAGCTGGCTTTGAGGTTCGAGATGTTCACCCATCGCATTACGGTCGTATGTGTCCAATTGAAACACCGGAGGGTCCAAACATTGGACTGATCGGATCTCTTGCAACATATGCTCGGGTTACACCATTTGGTTTTATTGAAACTCCTTATCGCAAAGTTGTTGATGGCAAAGTTTCTGATCGTATTGATTACTTAACAGCTGATGAAGAGGATGAGCACATTATTGCTCAGGCAAATGCTCCACTTACAGATGACAATCACTTTGCTGAACCTCGGGTATTAGTTCGCCGTCGCGGTGGTGAGGTTGAAAATATTCAAGCATCTGAGGTTGATTACATGGATGTTTCACCACGTCAGATGGTTTCAGTTGCAACTGCAATGATTCCATTCTTAGAGCATGATGATGCTAACCGTGCGCTGATGGGTGCAAATATGATGCGCCAAGCTGTGCCATTAATTAGAGCAGAGGCACCATTAGTTGGAACTGGTATGGAGTTTCGTGCCGCCGTTGATGCAGGCGATGTTTTACTTGCTCGCAAATCCGGTGTGGTTACCGAGGTTAACTCTGATGAGGTAGCTGTTAAAAATGATGATGGAACAACAGAGTCATACTTTGTTGAGAAGTTTGTTCGTTCAAACCAAGGAACTAGCCGTAATCAAAAGGTTGTTGTTTCAGTGGGCGAGAAGATTGAGACCGGTCAGGTAGTTGCCGATGGTGCTAGCACTGAGATGGGTGAGATGGCACTTGGTAAAAACCTACTTGTGGCATTTATGTCATGGGAGGGCCACAACTATGAGGATGCGATTATTCTTTCGCAGCGCTTAGTTCAAGATGATGTGCTTACCTCTATTCATATTGAAGAGTATGAAGTAGATGCCCGCGATACTAAATTAGGAGCAGAGGAGATCACTCGTGATATTCCAAATGTTTCTGAAGAGGTATTAGCAGATCTTGATGAGCGCGGAATCATTCGCGTTGGCGCAGATGTTGTGCCAGGAGATATTTTGGTTGGAAAGGTAACCCCTAAGGGTGAGACTGAATTAACCCCGGAGGAGCGCTTACTTCGCGCAATCTTTGGTGAGAAGGCTCGTGAGGTTCGCGATACCTCACTTAAGGTGCCACATGGTGAATCTGGAAAGATCATCGGAGTTAGCATTCAAGATTCTGAAGAGGGATTTGAATTAGCAGCTGGTGTTAACCAAGTTGTTCGCGTCTATGTTGCACAAAAGCGCAAAATTCAAGATGGTGACAAACTTGCTGGCCGCCACGGTAACAAGGGTGTTATTTCAAAGATTTTGCCAGTAGAGGATATGCCATTCCTTGAGGATGGAACTCCAGTAGATATTGTATTAAATCCACTTGGTGTGCCAGGACGTATGAATGTTGGTCAGGTATTAGAAACCCACCTAGGTTGGGTTGCTAAATCTGGTTGGAAGCTAGAAGGAAGTGCTGACTGGCAGCAATCACTTCGCGCAAATGGTTATGCAGATGCGCCAGCAAATACCAAAGTAGCTACCCCAGTATTTGATGGAACAAGAGAAGAAGAGTTATCTGGATTACTTGGTTCAACACTGCCAAATAAAGATGGCATGCGCTTAGTTGGCGCCGATGGTAAAGCACAATTATTTGATGGCCGAACTGGTGAGCCATACAAACAACTTATCTCAGTTGGTTATATGTATATCTTAAAGCTGCACCATTTAGTAGATGACAAGATCCATGCACGTTCCACCGGTCCTTACTCAATGATTACGCAACAACCATTGGGTGGAAAAGCACAATTTGGTGGTCAGCGATTTGGTGAGATGGAAGTTTGGGCACTTGAAGCATATGGCGCCGCTTACACCTTACAAGAGTTACTAACTATTAAATCTGATGACGTCTTAGGCCGAGTTAAGGTTTATGAGGCAATTGTTAAGGGTGAAAATATTCCAGAGCCAGGAATTCCTGAATCATTTAAGGTTTTGGTTAAGGAAATGCAATCACTTTGCTTAAATGTTGAAGTACTTTCTTCAGAGGGTGTAGCAATTGAAATGCGCGATACCGATGAAGAGGTATTTAGAACCGCTGAAGAGTTAGGTATCAACTTATCCCGAGTTGAACCAAGTTCTGTAGAAGAAGTGTGAGGAGAGGATAACCATGTTAGATGTTAACTTTTTTGATGAGTTAAGAATCGGTCTTGCCTCCACCGACAATATTCGTGAGTGGTCATTTGGTGAGGTTAAAAAGCCAGAGACAATTAACTATCGAACACTTAAGCCTGAAAAAGATGGTTTATTTGATGAGAAGATCTTTGGACCAACTCGTGACTGGGAATGTTATTGCGGTAAGTACAAGCGAGTTCGATTTAAAGGAATTATCTGCGAGCGGTGCGGTGTTGAGGTTACTCGCGCCAAGGTTCGTCGTGAGCGCATGGGACATATTGAACTTGCAGCTCCAGTAACTCATATCTGGTACTTCAAAGGTGTGCCAAGCCGTCTTGGTTACCTACTAGATCTTGCACCAAAGGATTTAGAAAAAGTAATTTACTTTGCTGCTTATATGATCACCGAGGTTGATACTGAGGCACGCACTGAAGATATGCCAACTTTAGAGAAGAAGTACTTATCTGAGCTTAAGAAGACTGAGTCACGCCGTGATCTTGAATTAGATACTCGCACTAAAAAAATGGAATCTGATTTAGCAGATCTAGAGGATGAGGGTGCTAAGGCTGATGCTCGCCGTAAGGTGCGCGAGGCTGGCGAGCGTGAATTAAAAACAATTCGTGATCGCGCGCAACGTGAATTAGATCGCCATGATGCAGTTTGGAATCGTTTTAAGAATCTTAAGGTTCAAGATCTTGAAGGAGATGAATCTTTATATCGCGAACTTCGTGATCGCTATGGTGTTTACTTCAAAGGATCAATGGGTGCATCTGCAATCAAAGCACGTCTTGAGACCTTTGATCTAAAATCTGAGTTTGATAAGTTAAATGAGTTATCTCAAACTGGTAAGGGCCAAAAGAAAACCCGTGCTATTAAGAGATTAAAGGTTGTTAACTCATTCCTTAATACCCGTAACAAGCCAGCATCAATGGTGCTTGATTGCGTTCCAGTAATTCCACCAGATCTTCGCCCGATGGTTCAACTAGATGGTGGCCGCTTTGCGACCAGTGATCTAAATGATCTATATCGCCGGGTTATTAACCGTAATAATCGTCTAAAGCGTCTTGCTGATTTAGGAGCGCCAGAGATTATTGTTAATAATGAGAAGCGTATGTTGCAAGAAGCGGTTGACTCATTATTTGATAACGGTCGTCGAGGCCGCCCAGTTACAGGGCCTGGAAATCGTCCACTTAAATCACTTTCTGACATGCTTAAAGGTAAGCAGGGACGTTTCCGTCAAAACTTACTTGGAAAGCGGGTTGATTACTCAGGCCGTTCCGTAATTGTGGTTGGACCACAACTTAAGCTGCATCAGTGTGGTCTGCCAAAGCAGATGGCACTTGAGTTGTTTAAGCCATTTGTAATGAAGCGTTTGGTTGATTTAAATCATGCGCAAAATATTAAATCTGCAAAGCGCATGGTTGAGCGTGCTCGTCCAGTTGTTTGGGATGTATTAGAAGAGGTAATTGCTGAGCATCCAGTACTACTAAACCGGGCACCAACACTGCACCGTCTTGGAATTCAAGCATTTGAACCACAATTAGTTGAAGGAAAAGCTATTCAGATTCACCCATTAGTTTGTACTGCATTTAACGCAGACTTCGACGGTGATCAGATGGCTGTTCACTTACCACTATCTCCTGAAGCACAAGCTGAGGCAAGAGTATTAATGCTTTCTAGCAATAATATTTTATCTCCAGCATCTGGCCGGCCAATTACATCTCCAACTCAGGATATGGTGCTTGGTCTTTACTTCCTAACCTCACTACGTGAGAAGCAATTAGGTGAAGGCCGTGGTTTCTCATCTATTGCTGAAGCGGTAATGGCATTTGATCAAGGTTCACTATCGCTACAAGCGATGATCAATCTTCGTATTGATAAGAGTGGAGTTGCCGAGACTCGCAAGACAACATTAGGTCGTGCGTTATTTAATGAGGTATTACCTGCTGATTTTGCCTTTGTTGATTACGATGTAACTAAGAAGCTTCTTGGTTTAATTGTTGATAATTTGGCTGAAGGTTATGCAAAGGTCACAGTTGCACAAACTCTTGATGCGCTTAAATCACTTGGTTTCTACTGGGCAACACGTGCTGGTGTAACAATCTCTATTAACGATGTAGTAACCCCAGGACGTAAGCGTGAAATCTTGGAAGGTTATGAAACAAAAGCTGACAAGGTTCAATCACAGTATGAAAAGGGATTGATTACCGATGATGAGCGCCGTCAAGAGTTAATTGAGATCTGGACACTTGCAACTAACGAAGTTGCTAAAGAGATGGAAGATAACTTCCCTCGCACTAATCCAGTTTGGATGATGGTTTACTCAGGGGCTCGTGGAAATATGATGCAGATTCGCCAAATTGCAGGTATGCGCGGACTTGTAGCTAACCCAAAGGGTGAAATTATTCCTCGTCCGATTAAATCAAACTTCCGTGAAGGTCTTTCAGTTCTTGAGTACTTCATCTCAACTCACGGTGCACGTAAAGGTTTGGCTGATACCGCACTTCGTACCGCAGACTCTGGTTACCTAACCCGTCGTCTGTGCGATGTTGCCCAAGATGTAATTATTCGTGAGGAGGATTGCGGAACTGATCGCGGTCTGACTCTGAAAATTGCGGCTAAGGATGCAACCGGCACATTAGTTCGTGATGATCATGTTGAGACATCATTGTTTGGTCGCAATTTGGCAGAGGATGTTTCTGCATCTGGCAAGGTAGTTCTAACTGCTGGAACTGATCTTGGTGATCGCAACATCGATACATTAGTTGCAGCAGGTGTTGAAGAGGTAAAGGTTCGCTCAGTTCTAACTTGTGATAGCAAGGTTGGACAGTGCGCAATGTGTTACGGGCGATCAATGGCTGCTGGCAAGATTGTTGATGTCGGCGAAGCTGTTGGAATTATTGCTGCTCAATCAATTGGTGAGCCAGGAACCCAGTTAACAATGCGTACCTTCCATACTGGTGGCGCGCAATTACTTGGTGAGACTCAAATTACCCATGGTCTGCCTCGTGTTCAAGAACTCTTTGAAGCACGAACACCAAAGGGTGTTGCCCCAATTGCAGAGGCTGCCGGAACTGTTTCATTCTTAGAAGATGCCAAGGGTAAGAAGATTGTGGTTACTCCAGAGGATGGCAGTGAAGCGGTTGCCTATCCAATTACTCGCCGCCAAAAACTTCTAGTTGAAGAGGGAACTCGTGTAAGCGTTGGTCAGCAATTAGTTGTTGGCGCAATTGATCCTAAGCAAGTACTTCGCATCTTAGGACCACGCCAAACTCAAATTCACTTAGTAAGTGAAATTCAAGAGGTTTATCGTATGCAAGGTGTATCAATCCACGATAAGCACATTGAAATTATTGTTCGTCAAATGTTAAAACGCATCACTGTGCTAGAACCTGGTGATACTGATTTACTACCAGGAGAGTTAGTTGAACGCGGACGGTTTGAAGAGGAGAACCGTCGGGTAGTTTCAACTGGTGGCAAAGCTGCCTCTGGTCGACCTGAACTTATGGGTATTACTAAGGCTTCCCTTGCTACTGAATCTTGGTTATCAGCAGCATCATTCCAGGAGACAACTCGTGTTCTAACAGATGCGGCATTGTCTGAGAAGAGTGATCCATTACTTGGACTTAAGGAAAACGTAATTATCGGTAAGTTAATCCCAGCTGGAACTGGACTTGCTCGTTACCGCAATGTTCGAGTTGAGCCAACTGAGGAGGCAAAGGCTGCGGTCTATGCTGCTTATGATGAATTCGAATTCACTCCATTTGAATCACAAGGTTCAGGTGAAGCGGTCCGTTTGGATGAGTTTGAGGTTCGCTAAATAAAAGTAATTCAAAGTGGCCGGTGCTAATTAATAGCGTCGGCCACTTTGCATTTGACGGTTAGTCTTGACTCAATTAATTTTTAGTAAACACCGTTAATACTGCTGCAATAAAGTGACAGATAAACGCCGCCGCAGTCATGGCGTGAAATAATTCATGAAAACCAAACCAGTTAATAGAAAAGTTTGGTTTTTTAAGGGCGTAGATAACTCCACCTGCTGAGTATAAAATGCCACCGCAGAGAACTAATACAAATATTGCAACTCCTCCAGAGGTTAAAAATTCGGGCATATAAAAAACTGCTGCCCAACCGAGTGCGATATAACCTGTTACATACAACCACCTGGGTGCTGATAGCCAAAATATTCTAAGTAGGGAGATTAAAATTGCTCCGCCCCAAGCCACAATTAGTAAAATTTTTGTTTGGCTAGGCTCTAGTAAATAAACAGCGAAGGGGGTGTAGGTACCAGCAATTAAAATAGAGATATTTGAGTGATCAATTCTGCGCCAGATCGCCTTATTTTTATCAGTCCAAGCCACCCGGTGATATAAAGCGCTGCAGGTAAATAAGGTAACCGCAGTTAAGGTGAAGATTCCTAAGGTAATCCGCCCTCGCATCTCATTTGCTAAGGAGATTAGAGTCAACCCCGCTACCAAACTTATGGGGGACATAACTAAATGCACTACCCCGCGCAGCTTTGGCTTTTGCATTCCTCAATCGTAAGCGTGATGGATGTGGCTAACTCGGCGTGTCGCAGGGTCAGATTGCTGGGCTTAGGAGTAAAAGCACCGTTTTGACCAGGGGGATATGACTGGGCTACCCTTCCCGTCCTGCTCTTTTTCATTTAAGAGCCGCATCAAATATGCAATTTATTTGCATGTTATCTGCAAGGAATGGGCAACACGCCCGACCTCGTGGGTCGGAGTGCGGAGCGTAAATAAAGATGAGTAAGCAAGATAAATAATTTTAAAAAAATTATTTAAAACTTTTTAACTTAGGAGATGTAGTGCCAACGATTCAACAGCTGGTCCGCAAGGGTCGCGCCGAGAAGACAGATAAGACGAGCACACCTGCATTAAAAGGTAGCCCGCAACGTCGTGGCGTTTGCACACGTGTTTATACAACCACTCCTAAGAAGCCAAACTCTGCACTCCGTAAAGTGGCACGTGTTCGGCTAACAAGTGGCATGGAAGTAACTGCATACATTCCTGGTGAAGGACATAATTTACAAGAGCATTCAATTGTTTTAGTTCGTGGTGGTCGTGTTAAAGATCTACCCGGCGTTCGTTACAAAATTGTTCGCGGTTCCCTTGATACTCAAGGTGTTAAAGATCGTAAGCAATCTCGTTCTCGCTACGGCGCAAAGAGAGAGAAGAAGTAAATGCCACGTAAAGGTTCCGTCCCTAAAGCAGCAGTTGTTGCTGATCCAGTTTATGCATCCCCGGTTGTTACCTCTTTAATTAATAAGATTTTAATGCATGGCAAAAGATCAACTGCTGAAGCAATTGTTTATGGCGCACTTGAGAACTGCCGTGAGAAGACAAATACAGATCCAGTAATTACATTAAAGCGAGCATTAGATAACGTAAAACCAACGGTTGAGGTTCGATCTCGCCGTGTTGGTGGTGCAACTTACCAAGTACCAGTTGAAGTTAAGCCTGCCCGTGCTACCGCATTAGGACTTCGTTGGATTGTAGATAACTCTAGAGAGCGCCGTGAGAAATCAATGGCAGAGCGTTTAGGAAATGAATTAATTGATGCCAGCAATGGCCTTGGCGCAGCGGTTAAAAAGCGCGAAGACACACACAAGATGGCTGAAGCAAACAAGGCGTTTGCTCACTATCGCTGGTAATTAAGAGAAAACAGGGGATGAGATAACGTGAGCGTTGCAACCGCAATTGATCTAGCTAAGGTTCGCAATATTGGAATCATGGCTCACATTGACGCGGGTAAAACTACAACAACTGAGCGAATTCTTTTCTACACCGGTATTAACTACAAAATTGGTGAGGTTCATGAGGGCGCAGCCACTATGGACTGGATGGAACAAGAGCAAGAGCGCGGAATCACTATTACATCAGCGGCAACTACCTGCACTTGGAAAGATCATTTAATTAACATTATTGATACCCCAGGCCACGTAGATTTCACCGTTGAGGTAGAGCGTTCACTTCGAGTATTAGATGGCGCAGTTGCGGTTTTTGATGGTGTTGCCGGTGTTGAGCCACAATCAGAGACAGTATGGCGTCAGGCAGATCGTTATAACGTTCCTCGTATTTGTTTTGTAAATAAATTAGATCGCACTGGTGCTTCATTTGATCGTTGCGTAGATATGATCAAATCTCGTCTTAGTGCCACACCATTAGTGCTACAGATTCCAATCGGTGTTGAAGCTGACTTCCTTGGCGTAGTTGATCTAATTGCGATGAAGGCGTTGGTTTGGCCAGGTGAGACTAAAAAGGGTGAGGATTATTTAATTGAAGAGATCCCAGCTAACTTAGCTGAGAAGGCAAAGCAAGCACGTCATGACTTAATTGAAACTTTGGCTGATTGTGATGACACGGTAATGGAGAAGTACTTAGAGGGTGCTGAACTTACTGAAGAGGAGATCATTGCTGGAATTCGTCGTGCAACTCTTGCTGATAAGGCAACTCCAGTTTTAACTGGTTCTGCCTTTAAGAACAAGGGTGTGCAGCCAATGCTTGATGCGGTTAATCGTTACCTACCAAGCCCACTAGATGTAAAAGCAATTGTTGGTCACAAACAAGGTGATGCATCAGTTGAAGTCGAGCGTCAACCAAAAAATGATGAGCCATTCTCAGCTCTTGCTTTTAAGATTATGCGAGATCCCCATCTAGGTAAATTAACCTTCGTTCGGATTTACTCTGGCTCACTAACAGCTGGAACAGCGGTATTAAATTCAACTAAAGATAGAAAAGAAAGAATTGGAAAGATCTATCAGATGCACGCTAATAAGCGTGAGGAGATGGAATCAGCCGGAGCCGGAATGATTATTGCGGTTATGGGTCTTAAGGACACCACGACCGGTGAAACATTATGTGATGTTGATAAGCCAGTAATTTTAGAATCAATGGATTTCCCAGCACCAGTTATCTCAGTAGCAATTGAGCCAAAGACTAAAGCAGATCAAGAAAAACTTGGTATCGCAATTCAATCATTAGCCGAAGAAGATCCAACCTTCCATGTTAAATCAGATGAAGAGACTGGCCAAACAATTATCTCTGGAATGGGTGAGCTGCACTTAGAAATTTTAGTTGACCGTATGCGCCGTGAGTTTAAGGTTGAGGCAAATGTTGGAAAACCTCAGGTGGCATACCGCGAGACTCTTCGTAAAACTGTTGCCCGTTATGACTACACCCATAAGAAGCAATCAGGTGGTTCTGGACAGTTTGCAAAGATTCAAATTGCAGTTGAGCCACTACCAACTGGTTCTGAACCATCATATGAATTTTTAAATAAAATCACCGGCGGCCGTATTCCTAAGGAGTACATTCCATCAGTTGATGATGGCTGCCAGGAAGCACTCGCTAGTGGACCACTTGCTGGTTATCCATTAGTTGATGTAAAAGTAACTCTTCTTGATGGCGCTTACCATGATGTTGACTCATCAGAGCTGGCCTTCAAGATTGCTGGCATAGCAGCATTTAAGGAAGCAGCAAGACTTGCTGGTCCAGTTCTGCTTGAGCCAGTTATGTCTATCGAAGTAATTACCCCTGAAGATTTCATGGGTGATGTAATCGGTGACATCAATAGTCGTCGTGGTCAAATCTTGGCCATGGATGAGCGGTCAGGTGCCCGGATCGTTAAGGCACTAGTTCCACTGTCAGAGATGTTCGGCTACGTCGGAGATCTTCGCAGCAGGACACAAGGTCGCGCGAGCTACAGCATGCAATTTGATTCGTATGCCGAAGTTCCACAAGCGGTATCGAAAGAAATCATTGCGAAGGTTCGCGGCGAGTAAAACCGCAACGACCAGAGCGAAAATCCGAAATAACTACTAACAACTAAAACAGGAGGAAAAAGTGACAAAGGCGAAGTTCGAGCGGACCAAACCGCACGTAAACATCGGCACCATCGGTCACATTGACCACGGTAAGACAACTCTTACTGCGGCAATTTCCAAGGTGCTTCATGACAAGTTCCCGGATGTAAATCCGCTAATGAATTTTGATCAAATTGATAAGGCGCCAGAAGAGCGTCAACGCGGTATTACTATCTCTATCGCACACATCGAATACCAAACTGAGAAGCGTCACTACGCACACGTGGACTGTCCAGGACACGCTGACTACATCAAGAACATGATCACTGGTGCAGCACAAATGGATGGCGCGATTTTGGTAGTAGCAGCAACTGATGGACCAATGCCACAAACTAAGGAGCACGTACTTCTTGCTCGTCAGGTTGGCGTTCCTTCAATCATCGTTGCACTAAACAAATCAGACATGGTTGATGATGCTGAAATTCTTGAGCTTGTTGAAATGGAAGTTCGTGAACTTCTAAACAAGTACGAGTTCCCAGGAGATAAAACTCCAATCGTTCGTGTATCAGCACTTAAGGCACTAGAGGGTGACCAGAAGTGGGTAGATGCATTGCTTGATTTAATGAATCAGATCGATGTATTCATTCCTCAGCCAGAGCGTGAAATATCAAAGCCATTCCTAATGCCAGTAGAAGATGTATTTACTATTACTGGTCGCGGAACTGTTGTAACTGGTCGTATCGAGCGCGGAATTGTTAAGGTCAACGAAGAGGTTGAAATCGTTGGTATCCGTCTTGATGCACAGAAGACAATTGTTACTGGCGTTGAAATGTTCCGTAAGTTACTTGATGAGGGTCAGGCTGGCGAAAACGTTGGTCTACTTCTTCGTGGAACTAAGCGTGAAGATGTTGAGCGTGGTCAGGTTGTTTGTAAGCCTGGTTCAATCACTCCACATACAGATTTCGAAGCTTCTTCATACATCCTTTCAAAGGATGAGGGTGGTCGTCACACACCATTCTTTAACAACTACCGTCCTCAGTTCTACTTCCGTACAACTGACGTAACTGGTGTTGTAACACTGCCATCTGGTACTGAAATGGTTATGCCTGGAGATAACACCTCTATGACAGTAACTCTTATTCAACCAGTTGCAATGGAAGAAGGACTTCGCTTTGCGATCAGAGAAGGCGGCCGCACCGTTGGTGCAGGTCGAGTAACAAAGATCGTTAAGTAAAAAAAGAGAATTATTTCTGGGCTGCTGAAATATGTGGCCCAGGGATAACTAATAAAGATCTATCGAGCAGTAGGAAAGAAGGAGAAGCAAAATGGCCGGACAAAAAATCCGCATTAGGCTCAAGGCTTACGACCACGAGGTGATTGATAGTTCAGCGAAGAAAATCGTTGAGACTGTTGAGAGAACCGGTGCAACTGTCGCAGGTCCAGTTCCGCTGCCTACTGAGAAAAACACCTACTGTGTTATTCGCTCTCCACATAAATATAAAGATAGCCGCGAGCACTTTGAGATGCGCACCCACAAGCGCCTAATTGACATCATCGACCCAACTCCAAAAACAGTTGACTCTTTGATGCGTCTTGATCTGCCAGCTGGCGTTGACATTGAAATTAAACTTTAAGGGATAAATCAAATGACAACTACGCAATCAATGTCCTCTGCCATTAAAGGCATCTTGGGCGAGAAGCTGGGTATGACTCAGGTCTTTGATGCCCAAAATAAAATTGTGCCAGTAACTGTTATCTCTGCTGGTCCTTGTGTTGTTACTCAACTTCGCACCATTGAAAAAGATGGTTACACCGCAGTGCAACTTGCATATGGCGCGGTAGCACCTCGTAAGGTTTCAAAGCCAGTTGCTGGGCAATTTGCTAAAGCTGGTGTTACACCACGTCTTGAGGTTGCCGAACTTCGTATTTCAAGTACTGATGGATATTCAGTTGGTCAAGAGTTAAAGGCAGATGTATTTGCAGCTGGTGAGATTGTTGATGCAACTGGTACTTCAAAAGGAAAAGGAACTGCTGGTGTTATGAAGCGCCATGGTTTCTCTGGAATTGGTGCCTCCCACGGTGTTGATAAGAAACATCGTATGTCTGGTTCGATTGGTAATAGAACTACGCCAGGACGTGTATTTAAAGGTAAGCGAATGATGGGCCGAATGGGTGTTGAGACAGTTACAACACAAAATCTTTTAGTTCACTCATCAGATGCCCAAAACAATACTTTGTTAATTCGTGGATCAGTACCAGGTGCAATTGGTTCAATTGTATTTATTCGCTCAGCTGCTAAGAAGGCTGCATTAGAGAGTATTACTACAAAGGCTGGTGCATAATGTCATTAAAACTTGAGATTAAAGATATCGCTGGTAAGCCAACTGGCTCCATCGATCTACCTGCATCAATCTTTGATGTGCAGGCAAATGTGCCATTAATTCACCAAGTAGTAGTTGCGCAATTAGCAGCTGCACGTTCTGGAACTCACAAAACTAAAAATCGTGGTGAGGTTTCCGGTGGCGGAAAGAAACCATTTAAGCAAAAGGGAACTGGCCGTGCTCGTCAGGGTTCAACACGTTCACCTAACCAACGTCATGGTGGAGTTGCACATGGTCCAGTACCTCGTAAGTATGACCAACGCACACCAAAGAAAATGATTGCAGCAGCTTTAAAGGGTGTACTTTCTGATCGCCAACGCGCTGATCGTTTGCACGCAGTAAGTGGAATTGTGGAAGCAACAACAACTAAGGCAGCAATTGCAGCGGTGCGTCAGTTCTCAGAGCGCAAGAATTTATTAGTTGTGTTATCACGTACTGAGAATGCAGCATGGCTTGCACTTAGAAATCATGATGATCTACACCTAATTGTTGATGATCAGTTAAATGCCTACGATGTTTTAGTTGCCGATGATGTGATCTTCTCAGAGGGTGCACTTCGTGACTTTATTGCTGGTCCTACAACTGGTAAAGGTGCAACCGCAGTTGCCCGCGAGAGTGAAGTAGGAGTATCAGCATGAAAAACTACCGCGATGTATTACTAGCTCCAGTTGTATCTGAGAAGTCTTACTCATTGCTAGATGGCAATAAGTACACATTCTTAGTTGCAACCGATGCTAATAAGACTGAGATCAAGATTGCAGTTGAGAAGGTATTTGGCGTAAAGGTATTAAGTGTTAACACGATGAACCGGCAAGGTAAGCGAAAGCGAACCGCGTTAGGTTTTGGAAAGCGTAAAGATACAAAGCGTGCAATTGTGCATGTGGCAGCTGGACAACGGATCGACATCTTTGGAGGACCAGTCTCCTAAGCGGGGATTGGCTCTTAACGGAAAAATAAAGGAGATAAGAAATGGCACTGCGTAATCTGAAGCCGACCACACCTGGTCAGCGCGGAGCAAGCGTTCCTGATTTTGCCGAGATTACTCGTCAAACCCCTGAGAAATCATTGGTTAGACCGGTAAATCGTAAGGGTGGACGTAACGCTACAGGTCGAGTAACTATGCGCCATCAAGGTGGCGGACATAAGCGTGCCTATCGCTTAATTGATTTTATTCGCAATGATAAAGATGGTGTGCCAGCAACAGTTGCTCAGATTGAATATGATCCAAACCGCACTGCAAATATTGCGCTGTTGCACTTTGCTGATGGCGAGAAGCGTTACATCATCGCCCCAGATACATTATTAGTTGGCGCTGCAATTGAGAATGGGGCAGCTGCAGATATTAAGCCTGGTAATAACCTGCCACTTCGTAATATTCCAGTTGGAACAATGATTCATGCAATTGAACTTCGCCCAGGTGGTGGAGCAAAGATTGCTCGCTCAGCTGGTTCAACTGTTCAGTTAGTTGCAAAGGATGGACCATACGCACAACTTCGTATGCCATCAGGTGAAATTCGAAATGTTGATGTTCGTTGCCGCGCAACTATTGGCACAGTTGGTAATGCTGAGCAATCAAATAGAAATTACGGAAAAGCTGGACGCATGCGTTGGAAAGGCAAGCGACCATCTGTGCGTGGAGTTGTTATGAACCCAGTTGATCACCCACATGGTGGTGGTGAAGGTAAAACATCTGGTGGACGTCACCCAGTTTCACCTTGGGGTCTACCGGAGAAGCGCACTCGTAAAAAGAAAGCTAGTGATTCATTAATTGTCCGCCGACGCAAGTCCAATAAGAAGAGATAAGGGGGGATCTTAAGATGCCACGTAGTTTAAAGAAGGGCCCATTTGTTGATCTTCACCTGTCCAAAAAGGTCGATGAGCAAAATGAGAAGAACACTAAAAATGTTATTAAGACCTGGTCACGTCGTTCCATGATTACCCCAGACATGATCGGTCACACCATCGCAGTTCATGATGGTCGTAAGCACATTCCAGTTTTTGTTACCGAAGCAATGATCGGTCACAAGCTTGGTGAGTTCTCACCAACTCGTACCTTCAAAGGTCACTCTCGAGCAGATGGTAAGGCGGTGGTTGTAAGTGAGTAATACAGATACCACAACCGCATTGGTAACTCGCGCTGTACTGCGTGACTTCCGTGCCACACCACAAAAAGCTCGTCGAGTTGTAAATCTTGTTCGCGGACAACGTGCGGATACCGCACTTAACATGATGAAGTTTGCCAACCAGCCAGAGCTTGGTGCTGCGATCTACACACTTATTGCCTCTGCAGTATCTAATGCTAAACAGAAGAATCCATCAATTCGTGATGCTTCTGAGCTTTGGATTATTGAAGCATTAGTTGATGAGGGCTTTACTATGAAGAGATACCGTCCGCGCGCACAAGGTCGTGGTTTCTCAATTCGTAAGCGATCATCACAAGTAACTGTTGTTTTATCTGATGATAAAACTCTTCGCACAAATAAGAACTTAAAAGCTTCTCAGATGCAAAAGCCAAAAGCACTTAGAAAGCCGGCGGTAATTGCAGATGCACCAGCTCTTACAAAAGCAGCTGATGCGTTACCTGATAAGCCAGTAGCAAAGAAGGCAGCAGCTAAGAAAGCAACTGCTAAAAAAGCGTCAGCCAAAAAGGCTGCAACTAAAGGGAAGGCCGAGTAAATGGGTCAAAAGATAAATCCACACGGCTTCCGACTTGGAATTACAACTGATTTTAAATCACGCTGGTATGCCGACAAACTTTATGGCGCCTATGTTAAGGAAGATATTTTAATTCGCCGCTTAATGGCTAAGAAGATGGAGCGAGCTGGCGTATCTAAGATTGAAATCGAGCGTACTCGCGAGAAGGTTCGTATCGATCTATTTACTGCACGTCCTGGAATTGTAATTGGTCGTCGTGGCCAAGAGGCGGACAAATTACGTATTGATTTAGAGAACTTAACTGGTAAGCAGGTACAGTTAAATATTCTTGAGGTTAAAAATCCAGAGATGGACGCCCAACTTGTAGCACAAGGAATTGCTGAGCAATTAGCAGCCCGTGTTTCATTCCGCCGAGCAATGCGTAAAGGAATGCAGACTGCATTAAAAGCAGGAGCTGAAGGTATTCGTGTGCAGTGCGGTGGACGTTTAGGCGGAGCAGAGATGAGCCGTTCTGAGTTTTATCGTGAGGGAAGAGTTCCACTACACACTTTGCGCGCCGATATTGATTATGGTTTTGCTGAAGCACACACAACCTTCGGTCGCTTAGGAGTTAAGGTTTGGATTTATAAGGGTGAGGTAATTGAATCTCGCGCAGAGCGTGCAGCCTCTGCACTTGCTGCCGCTAAAGCACCTAAGCCATCTCGCGGCGGAGCTCGCGGTGGATCTCGTGCACCACGTGCACCAAGAGGAGAGGTAACAACTACAACTGTTGCCGCTCGCGCTGAAGCTGCTGCTGCAACTGAATCTTCAACACCTAATGAGAGCGGAGCTAACTAATGTTAATTCCACGTCGCGTTAAGCACCGTAAGCAGCACCATCCAAAGCGTGCTGGAAAATCAAAGGGCGGAACAACTGTTGCATTTGGTGATTATGGCGTGCAGGCGATGGAGCCAGCATATGTAACTAACCGCCAAATTGAAGCAGCGCGTATTGCAATGACCCGTCACATCAAGCGTGGTGGAAAGGTTTGGATAAATATTTATCCAGATCGGCCATTAACTAAGAAGCCGGCTGAGACTCGTATGGGTTCTGGTAAGGGATCTCCGGAGTGGTGGATTGCAAATGTTAAGCCAGGCAGAGTTATGTTTGAAATTTCAGGTGTAACTGAATCTGTGGCAGCTGAGGCAATGACTCGTGCAATGCACAAGTTGCCAATGAAGTGCCGAATTGTTCGCCGAGAGGAGTTCTAATGTCATCTACTACCGCTGAAACATTACGTGCTAGCTCAACTGATGAGTTAAATGAGAAGTTGCGTGAATTTAAAGAGGAGTTATTTAATCTGCGTTTTCAAGCTGCAACTGGCCAATTAGAAAGCCATGGCAGGTTAACTGCAGTACGTAAAGAGATAGCTCGGATTTACACAATTTTACGTGAACGTGAACTAGGGATTGGAGTTAGTGCATGAGTAAAGCAAAGGATTCTGCTAATTCAGTAGAGCGCCCATTCCGCAAAACCCGTGAGGGAATTGTTACTAGCGACAAGATGAATAAGACTGTTGTGGTTTCAATCCAAGATCGTATTAAGCACGGTATGTATAGCAAAGTTTTGACTCGCTCTCGCAAGTTAAAAGCTCACGATGAAAGCAACTCTGCTGGCATCGGTGATCGCGTGTTAATTATGGAAACCCGTCCACTATCAGCAACAAAGCGCTGGCGTGTGGTTTCAATTATTGAGAAGGCTAAGTAAGGGGCAGAGATGATTCAACAAGAGTCGCGCTTACGCGTTGCCGATAACACCGGCGCAAAGGAATTACTTTGCATCAGAGTTCTCGGTGGCTCATCACGTCGCTATGCCGGTATTGGCGACATCATTGTTTGCTCTGTTAAGGATGCAATTCCTGGTGGTCAGGTTAAGAAGGGTGAGGTTGTTAAAGCTGTCATCGTTCGCACCGTTAAGGAGAACCGCCGCGCCGATGGTTCGTATATTCGCTTTGATGAGAATGCTGCCGTAATTGTTAAAGATGATGGCGAGCCACGTGGCACACGTATCTTCGGACCAGTTGCGCGCGAGCTTCGTGATAAAAAGTTTATGAGAATTATTTCATTAGCTCCGGAGGTGTTATAAAAAATGGCAAACATTCGCAAAGGTGACACCGTTCAGGTGATCGCTGGAAAAGACAAAGGAACAACTGGCACAGTTTTATCAGTTGACCGAGTTAAGTCACGTATTTTAATTGAGGGCATAAACCGGGTTAAGCGTCACACCAAGGAGACAACTTCTGAGCGCGGCGTTAAGGTCGGCGGAATTACCACTGTTGAGTCAGCGATTCATCTTTCTAATGTGATGTTAGTAGATGGCGATGGTAAGGCAACTCGAATTGGTGCTCGTAAGGATGATGCTGGCAAGAATGTTCGTATCTCTCGCCGCTCTGGAAAGGATGCCTAATGTCTACTGATTTAGCACCACGTCTTAAGGGACGTTATAAGTCTGAGATTGCACCAGCTCTTAAAACCAAGTTTGGTTATAAGAATGTAATGCAAATTCCAACTCTTACTAAGGTTGTTGTGAATATGGGTGTTGGCGAAGCAGCACGTGACTCAAAATTAATTGAGGGTGCAATTCGCGACCTTGCAACTATTACTGGACAACGTCCACAGGTAACACGTTCTCGTAAATCTATTGCGCAATTTAAACTGCGTGAGAACATGCCAATCGGTGCACACGTAACACTTCGCAATGATCGGATGTGGGAGTTCACAGATCGCCTACTTTCAATCGCTTTGCCTCGTATTCGTGACTTCCGCGGCCTATCTCCTAAGCAGTTTGATGGCAAAGGTAATTACACATTTGGTTTAACTGAGCAGGTTGTGTTCCCAGAGATCGAGCAAGACAAGATTGATCGCACTCGTGGAATGGATATCACTTTAGTTACTACCGCTAAAACAGATGAAGAGGGAAGAGAGTTGCTACGTGCACTTGGCTTTCCTTTCCGAGAAATGTAAAGGGGCTAACAACTAATGGCAAAGACATCACTAAAGGTAAGAGCTAGCCGTAAACCAAAGTTTAAGGTTCGCGGTTATACAAGATGCCAACGTTGTGGTCGCGTTCATGCGGTCTACCAAAAATTTGGCATATGCCGTATTTGCTTCCGCGAGATGGCACATGCAGGAGAGTTACCAGGTATCACCAAGGCTTCTTGGTAATACAAAACCCAACTATCAACTACGGAGCAGGTCCGCAGAAATGCGGAAACCATTTCGAGAAAGGCCAGAGGCCAACAGAATGACAATGACAGATCCGATAGCAGACATGCTTGCACGTTTGCGTAATGCCAACTCGGCTTACCATGAGAAGGTTTCTATGCCTTCATCTTCGGTTAAAGCTCGAATTGCTGAAATTTTAAAACAAGAGGGTTACATTGGCGGTTTTTATATTGAGAGTAATCAAACCGGCTTTGGTAAAACATTAGTTTTAGATCTTAAGTTTGGTTCAAACCGGGAGCGATCAATTGCAGGGCTTCGCCGAGTTTCAAAGCCAGGACTTCGTGTTTACGCAAAATCAACCGCACTACCTAAGGTTTTAGGTGGACTTGGTGTGGCAATTATTTCAACCTCCTCTGGTTTGCTAACTGATAAGCAAGCCAATAAACAAGGTGTAGGCGGAGAAGTTCTCGCCTACGTATGGTGATCTGATGTCACGTATTGGAAAAATGCCAATCACAATTCCATCTGGAGTTGAGGTAAATGTTGCTGGACAATCTGTTTCAGTTAAGGGTCCAAAGGGAACACTTACTCATGTACTTGCTGGTCCGATTGCGGCAAAGCAAGAGGGATCAACTCTTACAATCACTCGTCCAGATGAGAGCCGTGAGGCACGCTCACTACATGGAATGTCTCGCACCATGATCTCAAACATGATCGAGGGTGTAACAAAGGGATATAGCAAGAAGATAAATATTGTTGGTGTTGGTTACAAAGTTGCAGCAAAGGGTAAAGACCTTGAGTTCGCACTCGGCTATAGCCATCCAATTAACTTTATTGCTGATGAAGGAATCACATTCAAAATTGATTCCCCAACAGAGATCACTGTAGTTGGTATCAACAAACAATTAGTTGGTGAGACAGCTGCGAAGATTCAGAAATTACGGAAGGTTGATCCTTATAAAGGTAAGGGTCTGCATCTGGAAGGCGCACATATTCGCCGCAAGCAAGGAAAGACAGGTAAGAAATAATGGCTATCGGTTATAAGGTCGTTAAGGGCTCTGCCACAAAGGCTCGTGCCCGTCGTCACTTCCGTCTGCGCAAGCGCGTAGTTGGAACCGCTGATCGTCCACGCTTAGTTGTCTCTCGCTCTGCTCGTCATTTATTTGTGCAGGTTGTAGATGATTCAACCTCAACTACTTTGGCCTCTGCCTCCACTATGGAGAAGGAGCTACGTACCTTTGCTGGCGATAAGACTGCAAAGGCAAAGCAGGTTGGCGAGTTAATCGCAAAGCGTGCGAAGGAAAAAGGAATTTCTACCGTGGTATTTGATCGCGGTGGTAATAAGTTTCATGGCCGAGTTGCAGCTGTTGCAACAAGTGCTCGTGCAAATGGATTGGAGTTCTAATGGCCGGTACCACAACCCCTACCACCGGTAGCCGTGAGGAGAGACCAAAGGGCGGACGCGAAAAACGCGAACGTCGCGATGGTGATTTCCAAAAGGAGAAGTCTCCATATACCGAGCGCGTAGTTTTCATTAACCGTGTTGCCAAAGTTGTAAAGGGTGGACGTCGTTTCTCCTTTACCGCTCTAGTTGTTGTTGGCGATGGCAAAGGAATGGTTGGCGTTGGATATGGCAAAGCCAAAGAGGTTCCACAAGCTATTGCTAAAGCGGTAGAAGATGGCAAGAAGAATTTCTTTAAGGTGCCAATTCTTAATGGAACAATTCCACACCCAGTACAAGGTGAGAAAGCTGCCGGAGTTATCTTGCTTCGCCCAGCATCTCCTGGAACTGGCGTAATTGCTGGTGGTCCAGTTCGTGCAGTTCTTGAGTGTGCTGGTATTACTGATGTGTTATCAAAATCTTTAGGATCAGGTAATCCAATTAATATGGTGCATGCAACTGCTGCTGCACTTAAAATGCTGGAGAATCCAACTGCAATTGCTGCTCGTCGTGGTCGCCCACTTGAGGATGTAGCACCTGCGGCATTAACTAGATTAATTGCTGCCCAGGTAAAGGTTGGTGCCTAATGAAAAGATTAAAGGTTACCCAAGTTAGATCTAAGGTTGGTAATCCTCCTGATCAGCGCAACACACTTCGTTCACTTGGTTTAAAGCGAATCGGTGATGTGGTTGTTAAGGAAGATCGTCCAGAGATTCGTGGCATGGTTTACGCCGTTCGTCACTTAATTGCAGTTGAGGAGGTTGAATAACAATGGTGCTTAAGGTTCATCATTTACGTCCAGCTCCAGGAGCTAAGAAAGCTAAGACTCGTAAGGGTCGTGGTGAGGCTTCTAAAGGAAAGACTGCCGGCCGCGGTGGTAAGGGAACACGTGCTCGTAACGTTGTTCGCGCTGGATTTGAAGGCGGTCAGTTGCCATTAGTTATGCGTTTGCCAAAACTTCGTGGATTTAAAAATCCAGAGCGAGTTGAGTATCAGGCGGTAAATATTTCAACTATTAACTCACTTTACCCAAAGGGTGGAGATGTAACAGTTGATGATTTAGTTAAAAAGGGCGCAGCGCGTAAGGGTTATCCAGTTAAGGTACTTGGCAATGGCGAGATCTCAGTGAAGGTAACTGTGTCAGCTCATGCATTCTCAAGCTCAGCCTCTGAGAAAATCTCAGCAGCTGGTGGTTCTGCAAAGACTCTTTAATAATTAGATAGATAGGAGATATCTTGTTATCAGCATTTGCAATGGCGTTTCGTACGCCTGATCTGCGCAAGAAGATCTTCTTTACTCTTTCTATTATGGCCTTATTTCGGTTTGGCTCTGTTGTGCCAACCCCAGGAGTCTCTTATGTAAATGTGCAGGAGTGTTTGAAAACTGCAAATACTGGTGGATTATTTGGTTTGATCAATCTATTTAGCGGTGGCGCACTATTGCAATTAAGCGTTTTTGCAATGGGCATCATGCCTTACATCACCAGCTCAATTATTGTTCAATTATTAACTGTAGTTATTCCTCGCTTTGAAGCGCTAAAGAAAGAGGGACAATCAGGTACTGCCAAGTTAACCCAGTACACACGGTATTTAACAATTGGTCTGGCTATTTTGCAATCAACTGGTTTAATCGCAGTTGCTCGCATTCAAGGAAGAATCTTTGCTAACTGCTCACTACCAATAATTCCAGACACATCAGGTACTCGAATTATTACCATGATTGCGGTAATGACCGCCGGTACCTCAGTAATTATGTGGTTGGGTGAGTTAATTACCGACCGTGGTGTTGGTAACGGTATGTCGATCTTGATCTTCACCTCAATTGCAGCAGGTTTTCCTGGTCAACTTTGGTCAATTAAATTACAAAAGGGCTGGTTTGCATTCCTATTTGTAATGGCTGTTGGAATTTTAGTTGTTGCAGCGGTGGTATTTGTTGAGCAAGCACAGCGCCGTATTCCAGTTCAATATGCCAAGCGCCAGGTAGGACGTCAGCAATATGGTGGAACTAGCACCTATATTCCAATTAAGGTAAACCAATCTGGTGTTATTCCTGTTATTTTTGCATCATCTTTACTTTATATTCCATCTTTAATTGTTAATTTCAGTGGCAGCCAAGCTGGTTGGGCTATTTGGATCTCAAAGAACTTTATCCAGGGTGATCACCCAATTTATGTTGCTACCTACGCACTTCTAATTATTTTCTTTACCTACTTCTATGTTGCCATTACCTTTAATCCAGATGAGGTTGCTGAGAATATGAAGAAGTATGGCGGCTTTATTCCTGGTATTAGAGCAGGTAAACCAACTAGTGATTATCTGCAATATGTATTATCAAGAATTACCGCACCAGGCTCCATCTATCTAGCATTTGTTGCGATCATTCCGATTATTGCGCTAATTCTTTTCCAAGCATCACAAAACTTCCCATTTGGTGGAACTGCTATTTTGATTGTTGTTGGCGTTGGTTTAGATACTGCAAAGCAGATTGAATCCCAACTGCAACAGCGCTCTTATGAGGGGTTCTTGCGCTAATGCGATTAATCCTGGTTGGCCCACCAGGTGCTGGTAAAGGAACACAAGCGGTTCAATTAGCTAAGCACTATAAAATTCCACATATTTCAACTGGCGATATCTTTCGTGCTAATTTAAAAAATGGCACAGAATTAGGTAAGCAAGCCCAAAGTTTTATGGATCGTGGTGAGTTAGTTCCAGATTCTGTTACTAATGAGATGGTTAGGGAGCGGCTAGGAAATAGCGATGTCGGCAATGGCTTTTTATTAGATGGCTTTCCTAGAAATACTAATCAAGCTGAAGTTTTAGATGGTATTTTAAAAGCAAAAAATATGCCGCTAGATGCTGCTCTTGAATTAAAAATTGATCATGCTGAAATTATTAAGCGATTATCCGGCCGGCGCACCTGCCGAGGCTGCGGTGCTTCATCACATATTGAATTTGAAAAACCAAAGGTGGCTGGTGTTTGCGATAAATGTCAGGGTGAACTTTATCAACGTGAGGATGACAATGAAGAGGTTGTATCTCGCCGGCTTGAGATTTACAGCGAACAGACTGAGCCAATTATTTCTTTTTATAAATCCGCTGGATTGTTAAAAAATATCTCAGCCCTGGGTGAGGTCTCTGAGATTACTAAAAACGCCATCGCTATTCTTAAGTAATTAATATGGCAATTGAGATAAAAAGCTTAGAACAATTAAAATCTATGCGCAAAGCAGGATTAGTTGTGGCAGATACTCTTAAGTTAATTAAAGAATCAGTTCAGGTTGGCATGACCACAGTTGAGCTAGATGAGATGGCAGCAACTAACTTAGTAAAGCATGGAGCAACATCATCCTTTCTTGGCTATCACGGCTTTCCAGCGGTTATCTGCGCCTCTGTCAATGAAGAGGTTGTGCATGGAATTCCAAATAAAAGAAAATTAATCTCAGGTGATCTCTTATCAATTGATTTTGGCGCAATTATTGATGGCTGGCATGGGGATGCTGCAATCTCAATTGGATTAGGTGAGGTTGAAGCAGCAGATCAAAAGTTAATGGATGTGTGTGAAGAGTCTATGTGGCGGGGAATTGCAGCTGGTAAAAATGGGGCAAAGTTAACTGATATTTCAGAGGCGATTCAAAGATACATTGATTCACAAGGTAAATATGGAATTTTACGTGAGTATGGCGGCCATGGAATTGGTAGTGCAATGCATCAAGAGCCACATATTTTAAATTTTGGTTCAGCAGGTAATGGCCCAGATTTAGTTGCTGGAATGGCACTTGCAATTGAGCCAATGATTACTCGTGGCAGTGAAAAAACTAAAGTATTAAGTGATGAGTGGACCGTGGTTTCACAAGATTCATCAAAAGGTGCACACTTTGAACACTCTTATGCAATCGCACCAGATGGCAAGGTATTTGTATTAACTGCAGTAGATGGCGGAAAAGCTGAATTAGGCAGGCTGGGAGTTGAGATCTCAACCCTGCTTTAATTTTCTAGATAAATCCCCGCATAGATTTAGGCATAGTTGAGCGGATTTCCCCTTTTTACCCGCCCCGCCTAAACTATCCCTCCTGCCTCGTAAGGGGTAAACCTGATTTAGAACAGATAAGTAGGTATCGCTTGGCCAAGAAAGATGGTGCAATTGAGATCGAGGGCACCGTTGCTGAAGCATTACCGAACGCAATGTTCCGAGTTGAGTTAACAAATGGGCACAAAGTTTTAGCACATATCAGTGGAAAGATGCGACAGAACTACATTCGTATTTTGCCAGAAGATAAAGTGATTGTAGAACTAAGTCCATATGACCTCACCAGAGGTCGAATTATTTACCGTTACAAGTAAATAGTTTTTTAAACTGTAGTTGTTAGAAAGGTAATCGTGAAGGTTAAACCTAGCGTGAAAAAGATTTGCGACAAGTGCAAAGTCATTCGTCGTAATGGTCGCGTTATGGTGATCTGCGAAAACCTACGTCATAAACAACGTCAGGGTTAATTTAATAAACGCGTGATGTAACGTAATTAAGGTAAAACTTAATTATGACCCTCAGTCCGAAAGGCTGAGGCCAGGTAGAGATACCTGGAGGCATTGCGGAGGACCTTTCGGATAAAAGAAACAGGTAAGCGATATGGCACGTCTTGTTGGTGTCGATCTTCCTCGCGAAAAGCGAGTTGAGATTGCACTCACCTATATTTTCGGAATGGGTCTTACCCGTGCGCAGGCAACACTTGCTGCCACCGGTATATCACCTGATGTCCGCGTTAAAGATTTACAAGAGCCAGAGTTGGCAAAGCTTCGTGAGTTTATTGAAGCAAATTACAAAATCGAGGGTGATCTTCGCCGCGAAGTTGCCGGGGACATCCGTCGCAAAGTTGAAATTCAAAGTTATCAAGGAAGTCGCCACCGTAAAGGATTACCAGTCCGCGGTCAGCGAACCCATACCAATGCTCGTACTCGTAAGGGTCCACGTGTTGCAATCGCTGGTAAGAAGAAGGAGACCAAGTAATGGCCGCCGAAAAAACTAAGCCAGCAAAAGAGGCAGCAGAAAAATCTGCACCAAAGAAGATTAAAGCACGTAAGAAGGATAAGAAAAATGTTGCCTTTGGTCATGCTTATATTAAGAGCACATTTAATAACACCATTGTTTCTATTACCGATCCAGCAGGTGGGGTAATTGCTTGGTCATCATCTGGACAGGTTGGATTTAAAGGTTCTCGTAAATCAACTCCCTTTGCTGCACAAATGGCAGCAGAAGCTGCTGCTCGTAAAGCACAGGAGCATGGCTTAAAGAAGGTAGATGTATTTGTTAAGGGACCTGGCTCTGGCCGGGAAACTGCAATTCGTTCATTACAAGCAGCCGGTCTTGAGGTTGGAGCCATCTCTGATGTAACTCCAGCACCACACAACGGTTGCCGTCCACGTAAACCACGTCGAGTATAAGGAAAGGGAGAAAACTATGGCTCGCTATACAGGTGCAGATTGCAAAAGATGCCGTCGCGAAAAAGTAAAGCTCTTCCTTAAGGGCTCGAAGTGCGATGGACCAAAGTGTCCAATTGAGTCACGTCCATATCCACCAGGACAACATGGCCGTGCTCGTTCAAAGGATTCTGAGTACTTACTACAGATGCGTGAGAAGCAAAAGTGCGCACGTATTTACGGAGTACTAGAGAAGCAGTTCCGTGGTTACTACGAAGAGGCAAACCGTCTGCAAGGTAAGACTGGTGAAAATCTTTTGGTACTACTTGAAACTCGGTTAGACAACGTGGTCTTCCGTGCTGGCTTTGCTAAGAGCCGCGACATGGCACGCCAATTAGTGCGCCATGGTCACTTCTTAGTTAATGGCAAAAAGGTAAACATTCCTTCTTTCCGAACTACACCGATGGACATAATTGATGTTGTGCCAGATTCATTAGACACCACACCATTTATCGTCGCAAGTGCAGAGCTTGGTGAGAAATCTGTTCCAGCCTGGATGGAGGTTGTGGGCTCAAAGATGCGAATCTTGGTTCACGCAGTCCCTACCCGACCAATTATTGATACTCAAGTACAAGAGCAACTAATTGTTGAGCTTTACTCCAAGTAATCAAGTACTTAATGCAGTAAAGATTTACCGCAGTAAAAACTAAATATCTAAGCCCAACCGAAAGATCAAATAGAGGGTCTTTCAGAACATACGGAGGAACAAAGTGCTAATTGCACAACGCCCAATCCTCACTGAGGAAGTAGTAAGCGAGTACCGTTCACGGTTCATTATCGAGCCGCTAGAGCCAGGTTTCGGCTACACCCTTGGTAACTCAATTCGTCGTACATTACTATCTTCGATTCCCGGTGCAGCTATTACCGGTATTCGCGTAAATGGCGCATTGCATGAGTTCACATCTTTAGAAGGTGTTAAAGAGGATCTCGCTGAGATCGTTTTAAACATCAAAAACTTAGTTTTATCCTCAGATAATGATGAGCCATCACTTCTTTACATTCGTAAAAATGGTGAGGCAGTTGTTACTGGCGCAGATGTAGCAGCTCCAGCAGGAGTTGCGGTACACAATCCAGAGCTTCACATTGCAACTTTGAACTCAAAAGCAAAGTTTGAGATTGAGCTAACTGTTGAGCGTGGCCGTGGTTACATCACTGCGGTACAAAACAAGCAAGCAGGAGGTGAGATTGGCCGGATTCCGGTTGATTCAATTTACTCACCCGTGCTTCGTGTTACCTACAAAGTTGAGGCAACACGTGTTGAGCAGAGAACCGACTTTGATCGGTTAGTTCTAGATGTTGAGACTAAGCGATCAATGAAACCATCAGATGCAATGGCATCAGCTGGAAAAACATTGGTTGAGCTATTTGGTCTTGCTCGTGAATTAAATGCTAACGCTGAAGGAATTGAGATGGGACCTTCCATTCAAGATGCAGCCCTGGCTGCAGATATGGCACTTCCAATCGAAGATCTTGATCTAACAGTTCGTTCTTATAACTGCTTAAAGCGCGAAGGAATTCACACAGTTGGTGAATTACTTTCTCGTTCTGAGGCAGATCTAATGGATATTCGTAACTTCGGCTCCAAATCAATTGATGAGGTTAAGGCGAAATTACAATCTATGGGAATGCAACTTAAAGACAGCCCAGCTGGATTTGATCCAACTAAGCATGCTAACTACGGAAGCAGTGTTGATGATGAACTTGTTGACGCGGAAGAGTTGTAGGAGAAAAAATGCCAAAGCCAAGTAAAGGCCCACGCCTAGGTAGTGGACCAGCACATGAGAAATTATTGCTGGGAACACTTGCTGCGCAACTTTTCGAAAAAGGAAAGTTAACTACAACCGAAGCTAAAGCAAAACGTCTTCGCCCATTAGCAGAGCGATTAATTACTCATGCTAAAAAAGGTGATCTTGCTGCACGCCGCCGAGTTATGGCACGTATCTCTAGCAAATCTGTTGTGCACACACTCTTCACTGAGATTGCACCACGCTTTGCATCCCGTGCTGGTGGCTACACCCGTATAACTAAAATCGGTCCGCGCAAAGGTGATAATGCACCAATGGCGGTAATTGAAATGGTTGAAGCAGGTGCACCAGTTAAAAAGGTAGCTAAAAAAGCAGCAGCGAAAGCTGAGTAATAACGCAGCCTAAAAGAAAAAGATTATGACAAAACCCACTCTTAACCCTAAGAGTGGGTTTTCTCGTTTAAGAATTGATTTAACTTACGATGGAACAAATTTTTCAGGCTGGGCAAAGCAACCAAATCTGCGCACCATTCAAGAAGAGGTAGAAAAAGCCTTATCTACTATTACCCAAAATCAGATCGCAACAGTTGTGGCGGGGCGAACTGATGCTGGCGTTCATGCAAAACAACAGGTAATACATGCAGATCTACCAGAAAATACCAACATTGAAAATCTAGTATTTCGACTAAATCAGATTTTAGATAAGGATGTTCGAGTTATTAGCACCTGTTGGGCTGAGGTGAATTTTCACGCCCGCTTCACACCAATTTCGCGCACCTATCAATATAAAATAATTGATGCTGGCAAAGTAACCGCTCCACTTGATCGGTATGACAGCGCTGAGTGGTTTAGAGAGTTAGATATTGATCTAATGAATGCTGGCTCAAAGTTACTATTAGGAGAGCATGATTTCTTTGCATTTTGTAAGTTTCGTGAAGGTGGAAGTACTGTTAAAAATCTTATGAAATTTGATTGGCACCGTGATGAAAATGGCGTAGTTATCGGTGAAGTTAAGGCAGATTCTTTTCGTTATAACATGGTTCGTAATTTGGTAGGAGCAGCAGTTTGTGTTGGTGAAGGTAGGTTTGCACCCGAGTGGATGCTTAAGACATTGCAAGATAAGGCGAGAATCTCTGATAGTTATGTATTTCCAGCAAAAGGATTAACTTTGATCAAGGTGGAGTATCCGCAGCCAGATCAATATTTGAGTAGATATAAAAACAACCTCTCAATTCAAGAGCTTGAAGAGGTTGAGGGCTGATTTTGAGCGCATGAGAATGCGGTTTTGACCTAATCCCATACCGACAGGTAATCTACGCATGTTGGAAATGACCCATTTGGGACAATCCTTAATTTAAGAAAAGAGATAGCGTGCGCACTTTTACACCTAAAGCAGGTGAGATCACTCGTACTTGGCATCTTATTGATGCCCAAGATGTAGTGCTTGGTCGCCTTGCTACGCATGCTGCACATTTACTTTATGGCAAGCATAAAACCACCTTTGCTCCGCACATGGATATGGGTGATTTTGTAATTGTTATTAATGCTGAGAAGGTAGTTTTAACTGGTGCAAAAGTTTCACAGAAATTTGCTCATCAACACTCTGGTTATCCAGGTGGCATGACCTCAACTGTTTACTCAGATATGTTTGAGAAGTTCCCAACTCGGGCGGTTGAAAAAGCTATTAAAGGAATGCTGCCAAAGAATTCGGTAGGAAGAGCAGCTCTTACTAAGTTAAAGGTTTATGCAGGATCTGAGCATCCACATGCAGCACAAAATCCTAAGGTATTTGAGTTTAGCCAAGTGTCCCAGATCGTAAAGAAGTAATAGGAGAGAGATGTCTGAAGAAATTTTAGAGGTAGGCGATGAGATGGTTCCTAGTTCATACAGCTCAAGCACGCCATCGGCTGCAACAAATCGTAAAGCAATCACCGCACCTGGTGGTGGCGTTGGTCGTCGCAAAGAGGCGGTTGCCAGAGTTCGCCTAGTTCCAGGTTCTGGTCGTTGGGTTGTAAATGGCAAGCCACTTGAGGTTTATTTTCCAAATAAGGTTCACCAACAATCAGTTTCAGAACCATTTCGCACAGTAGGTGCTGAGGGAACATATGATGTTTTCGCTCGCATTAATGGTGGCGGAACATCTGGCCAAGCTGGTGCACTTCGATTAGGTGTAGCACGTGCGCTTAATGAGATCGATATTGATGCAAACCGTCCATCACTTAAGAAGGCTGGCTTCTTAACTCGTGATGCTCGTGTAATTGAGCGAAAGAAGTACGGCCTAAAGAAGGCTCGTAAGCGCTCTCAATACAGCAAGCGTTAATTTACTTTTAGTAACTTAAATCTAATGGCCCTCTTCGGCACCGATGGTGTGCGAGGTGTCGCCAATGTTGATCTAACCGCAGAGCTTGCAGTTGATTTAGCAATTGCCGCCGCTCATGTATTAGGTGAGATTGGTTTATTTGCCGGCCATCGCCCCAAAGCCATTGTTGGTCAAGACTCTCGCGCCTCTGGTGATTTTTTAGAGGCAGCAGTTGTTGCAGGTTTAACTAGCGCTGGTGTTGATGTTTATCGAGTTGGTGTATTGCCAACACCTGCAGTTGCCTTCTTAGTTAAGGAAAGTGGTGCTGATCTTGGCGTAATGATTAGTGCATCCCATAATCCAATGCCAGATAATGGAATTAAGTTTTTTGCAAAGGGCGGGGATAAATTAGCTGATTCACTAGAGTCACAGATCGAGGCAAGATTAGGTGAGCCATGGGATAGACCAACTGGTTTAAATGTTGGTCGAATTATCTTTGATGAGGGTGCTAAGGAGCGTTATATCTCCCACCTACTTTCTACTATGAGCACAAAATTAACTGGGCTAAAGGTAATTGTCGATTGTGCAAATGGCGCAGCATCATCTGTAGCACCTAATGCTTATGAAAGAGCGGGGGCAACAGTTACCGCAATCTCTGCTACTCCAACTGGGTGGAATATAAATGAGAATTGCGGCTCAACTCATTTAGATAATTTAATAAGTGAGGTAAAAAAGAGTGGTGCTGATATTGGTATTGCCCATGATGGTGATGCTGATCGTTGTTTATTAATTGCCTCAGATGGGCAGATTATTGATGGGGATTACATATTAAATATATTAGCAACTGACTGGCTATCTGCCGATAAGTTAAATAAAAAAACGGTGGTCGGCACCGTAATGAGCAATCTAGGTTTTATTAAATCGATGGAATCTCTAGGTATTAAAGTTGAAAAGACTGCAGTGGGTGATCGTTATGTCTTAGAGAAGATGCTAGAAAATGATTACACATTAGGGGGTGAGCAATCAGGGCATGTGATTATGCGCCAATTCTCAAATACTGGTGATGGGTTATTGACTGCGCTACAGGTAATGCAGGTGGTAGCAAAATCTAAGAAATCACTTCTTGAACTTGCCTCAGTGATGAAGAAATACCCACAGATTTTGATTAATGTTAAAGATATTGCAAAAGAGAAGTTGGCATCCTCAGTAAAAATCAAGGATGCGATCCTAGAATCAGAGAAGCAATTAGCAGGTATCGGTAGAGTTTTAGTGCGCGCATCTGGTACTGAACCAATGGTTCGGGTAATGGTGGAGGCAAATGATTTGGAATTGGCTCAAAAGATCGCAGATTCATTAGTACAACTAGTAAGATTAGAGCTTAAGTAAATAAGAGGAGTTTATAAATGTGCGGCATTGTTGGCTACACCGGTAAAAACTCCGCACTAACTCCAGTTATTGAAGGTTTACGACGACTTGAATACCGTGGTTATGACTCAGCAGGAATTGCGCTCCCAACTGAAATTGGTAAACCGTTATATATTGAAAAGCGTGCTGGTAAGTTAAAAAATCTTGAGGCAGCTCTTTCAAAAACTCCAAACTCAACAAGTGGTATTGGCCATACCAGGTGGGCAACTCATGGTGGGCCAACCGATACAAATGCTCATCCACATTTAGATAATGAGGGCAAGTTAGCTTTAATTCACAATGGAATTATTGAAAATTATGTGCAGCTTCGGGCAGAGCTAGAAATAAAAGGGCATAAGTTTAAATCTGATACCGATACTGAGTCAGTAGTGCATCTATTAAGTGATGCCAGAAAAGAAAACAATGGTGATTTGGCTGCTGCGATGCGTAAGGTTTGTCAGCAATTAAAAGGTTCATTTACCTTACTTGCAATTCACTCAGATAATCCTTCTCATATTGTCGGTGCTCGTCGTAACTCACCACTTGTAGTTGGTGTTGGAAAAGATGAAAACTTTCTGGCCTCAGATGTAGCAGCATTTATTGCCCATACTAAAACCGCTCTTGAGTTAGGACAGGATCAAGTTGTTGAGATAACCCCTAACTCAGTTGTAGTTACAGATCTATCTGGTCAGATTGTTAAAGCAAAGGAGTATCAGATCTCCTGGGATGCAAGTGCGGCAGAGCGAGGTGGGTTTTCACATTTCATGCTTAAAGAGATCTATGAACAACCTAAAGCAATTGCTGATACTTTAATTGGCAGATTAGATGGACTTGATCTAAAACTTAAGTTTAAAAAATTTGAGAAGATTGTAATTATTGGCTGTGGCACCGCTTATAACGCAGGATTAGTGGGTAAGTATGCGATAGAAAAGTGGGGTCAGATTCCAGTAGATGTTGAGTTAGCCTCGGAGTATCGCTATCGCGAACCAAGCATTGATAAGCAAACGCTTGTAATTCCAATCTCCCAATCAGGTGAAACGATGGATACCTTGATGGCACTGCGGTATGCAAAATCAAAGGGTGCAACCATATTTTCAGTATGTAATACCAATGGTTCAACAATTGGTCGTGAATCAGATGCTGTTCTTTATACCCACGCCGGACCTGAGATTGCAGTTGCCTCCACCAAAGCATTTGCTACTCAATTAATTGCGATCTATTTAATTGGCCTTGAGATTGGCCGCCAACTTGGTCATCTAGGTAAGAAGAGCGCAAGCGAGATAATTGAGCAATTAAATCAACTACCAGCAAAGGTAGAGCAGGTGCTAGAAACTGTTGAGCCACTGCGGGAGCTAACTAGAAAATTTAAGAGTGCAGAATCTATTTTATTTTTAGGCAGACATGTTGGCTATCCAACAGCATTAGAGGGTGCACTTAAGTTAAAGGAGCTGGCCTATATGCATGCAGAAGGTTTTGCCGGCGGTGAGTTAAAGCATGGACCAATTGCATTGATTGATAAGGGCACACCAGTAATTGCAATTATGCCAGCTCAAGATTCAGTGTTGGCTGAGAAGATGGCAAGTAATATTCAAGAGGTTAAGGCAAGGGGTGCAGTAGTAATTGCAATTAGTGAGTTTGAGTTTATTGGCGCTGATCATTTAATTCGAATTCCGCAGGTTGATCAGTTGCTGCAACCAGTTTTATCTGTTGTGCCTCTTCAAGTTATTGCTTATGAGATGGCGGTAGCTAGAGGAAATGATGTTGATCAGCCAAGAAACTTGGCTAAATCAGTAACAGTTGAGTAAGTAAATGCCAGAAAAAAGGCGTAAGCAGAAAAACTCTGCTCTTAAGTTAGCACTCTTATTCATAAGTATCTACGGTGTTATTACTCAACAGGTATTAGCAAATACTTGGATCAGGCGCCTTGATGAGTGGATTTATAATCGTGATATTTTACTTGTCACACCTGGCAGAACACCAACCTTAGTTATGTTAGTTGATGATTTAGGATTACGAAGTGTTACGGCAATAATCTTGATACTTACCTCCATTTTAATTGGGCGTAGGTTTAAAACATGGCGACCATTTAATTTATCTCTACTTTCACTAATACTTTTAAATCTATCTGTTGGCGTATCAAAATTATTATTTGGTCGCACCAAACCACACTCTGGATTTGATTTAGTATTTACCGATAGCGGTCTTTCATATCCAAGTGGGCATGCGGCTAATGCAATACTTACCTGGGGCATCTTTGCTTATTTAATATTTCGCTACTCCCATAAGGAGCCATTTGAAGGAATGCGATTAACCTGGTTTGTCTCAATCGTTACCAGTGGTGTTTGCCTAGCCTCCCTATATCGCAATACCCACTGGTTCTCAGATTTACTTGGCGGCCTATTTATTGGCGCAGCACTTTTAGTATTAATTATCGCTCTCGATCGCATGATTACCTCTGATACTCAACCCTCATAAAGCAGGCGATAGGCTTTATCTTATGAGTCGCGCCAGCGCTGAGATAAATCTCTCTGCAATTGCAGATAATTTAAAATTTATTAAAAGCAAAACAAATGCACAAGTTTTAGCAGTTGTTAAAGCAGATGCTTATGGGCATGGATTATTGCCAGTAGCAAGAGCTGCCCAAGATGCTGGTGCTGATTGGCTTGGTACCGCCTTACTTGAAGAGGCAATCACATTAAGAAACGGTGGGATTACCAAGCCAATTATTGCTTGGCTAACACCAGTGGGTGAGGATTTTAAAGCTGCAATTAATCTAGATATTGATCTATCTATTTCATCAACTGAATTATTAAATGAGATTGTATTAGCTGGAAAATCAGTTAAAAAGATCCCAAGAGTACATATTGAAGTTGATACTGGAATGAGCCGAGGGGGTGTGGGTGATGATTGGCAGATATTTCTTGAGAAATTAAGTATCTCTGCAAAAAATAATGAAATAAATATTGTCGGCATCTGGTCACACTTTGCCAGAGCTGATGAACCAGATGAGGGCATGAACAAAGAGCAATTAAATGTATTTGAGGACCGAATCAACAGTGCTGCTGCTGCTGGCATAAAAGCAGAGTTAATTCACATTGCAAACTCAGCTGCTTCGCTAACAAGTAAGGCTGCCCATAAAAGTATTATCAGATGGGGAATTGGTTTATATGGTTTAAGCCCTGATATAAATAATTTAGGTGATTCCAAATCACTTTATTTAAAGCCGGCGATGAGATTAAAGGCAAAGTTACATTTAGTTAAAGCTGTTAAGGCTGGCGTCAGTGTTGGTTATGGTGGTACTGCAGCAGCAAAAAGTGATACCAAACTTGGCGTAGTAACACTTGGATATGCAGATGGAGTTCCACGAAATGCCAATAATTTAGCTGGTGTTTTTGTTGATGGCAAACGGGCGCCATTAATAGGGCGGGTTTCAATGGATCAATTTGTGGTAGATCTGGGAATTAACTCCTTAGCAAAAACTGGGGATGAGGTGATTGTTTTTGGTGATGGCAGCAGCGGTGAGTACACAATTGATGAATGGGCAAAGGCATCTGGCACGATAAATTATGAGATAGTTACTCGAATCGGCCCGCGGGTGCCTAGAATCTACCCTCGTGAGTAACTCTAATCTGCTATCAATTAAATCTTTATCTGTTTCATTTGGCGGATTAAAAGCGTTATCAGATGTAAATCTAGAATTAGATCGCAATGAGGTAGTGGGATTAATTGGTCCCAACGGAGCGGGTAAGACAACTTTATTTAACGCACTCTCTGGTCTTGCCGATGTTGAATCTGGCTCACTTGAGATAAATGGTAAGTCACATAAATGGCCAAAGCCTCATCAATTAATTGATTTAGGAATCTCCCGTACCCTGCAAGGAGTTGGTCTCTTTCCAGAGCTAACTGTTTTAGAGAATGTAATGGTTGGCGACTATAAGAGAGCAAGAAGTGGTTTGATCTCATCCGCCCTTGGCTTAAGTGGCAAAGATGAAGCAAAGCTTAAGCAACGAGCAATGACCGCACTTGAGCGGGTTTATGCCTCAGGTATTGCCGGCCGGCGGGCAGACTCCTTGCCATACCCAGTAACAAAACGAGTGGCAATTGCGCGGGCGTTGGTAAGTGAGCCAAAGATTTTATTACTTGATGAACCAGCAGGAGGTCTTGGCGCTCAAGATATTGAGTGGATGAACTCATTAATTCACAATCTTGCTGCCCAATGTTCAGTCATATTAGTTGAGCACCATATGGATGTTGTGATGAATGTTTGTGATCGCCTATATGTTCTTAACTTTGGTCAGGTAATTGCTTCCGGTGAGGTTGAAACAGTCCGACGTGATCCATCAGTTGTCGCTGCCTATTTAGGGGTGAACAGTTGAGCCTGATAGTTGAGAATTTAACAATTGATCACGGTGCGATCAGAGCAATAAGTAATGTCTCATTTACTGTGCCACAAGGAGAGCTGGCTGCAATTATTGGCGCCAATGGCGCAGGTAAAACTACATTACTTAGAACATTATCTGGACTTAAAGAGAGTGAATCAGGAAGTGCTACCTGGAATGGTAAATCAATTCTAGGTAAGCGGGCTGAGGATCTGGCCCGCTCTGGAATCATGCATGTCTCTGATGGTAAATCTGTAATTGCTGAGTTAACTGTTAAAGAGAATTTAGCGCTCGCAGGTTTATGGCGAAAAGATAAGAAGGATGTTGTTAAAGCAACTGATGAGGTAGTTGAGTTATTTCCAATTTTAGGTCAGCGTATGACACAACTTGCTGGCTCATTATCAGGGGGTGAGCGGCAGATGCTGGCAATTAGTAGAGCATTAGTTGCCCGGCCAAAGCTTTTATTACTAGATGAACCATCCTTAGGACTTGCACCATTAATTGTTGAGCAGATATTCCAGACAATAAAATCATTGGTTACGAAAATGGATTTAACTGTTTTATTGGTTGAGCAAAATGCTATGGGTGCGCTAAAGATTGCCGATGAGGGAGTAGTTTTAAATCTAGGCTCAGTTGTTGCTGCAGACTCTGCGCAAAATCTATTAAATGATCCGGCAGTTCGCTCTGCCTATTTGGGGTTTTAAATGTTGAAATTTATAACAGCGGTCTTAACCTCACTTACCACCGGATCTATCTACGCCTTAATGTCTACTGCGCTAGTTTTAGTCTGGCGCTCTACTCGAGTAATTAACTTTGCTCAAGCAGGCCAAGCGGTATTAACTACCTATATTGGTTATGAGGTAATAGTTAGATCTGGTTCATATTGGGTTGGATTAATTATGGCAATAGTTGCTGGAGCGGTAATCGGGGCAGCAATAGATAGATTTTTTATGCGGCCAATATTTAAGCGAATCACAACTGGTCCAATCGTAATGATTGCACCAGTGGTAGCAACTTTAGGATTACTTGGCATCGTTCAAGCAATAATTGGATTTAAGTGGGGACTGACCTACCAAACAATTGCTGCACCAGTCTCAACTGATGGTTATCGAATTTTTGGCTCTGTTATTGCATTTAGTCCATTTAATCTAATGGTTCTAGTTTGCGTAACAATTACGATGTTGCTTCTAACCTTGTTATTCCAAAAAACTAATCTTGGCTTAGCACTTCGGGCCTCTGCCCACTCACCTGAAATTGCAAAGCTTTCTGGCATAAAAGTGGATGGAATTAGGACCTTAGGTTGGGCATTAGCTGGTGCTGCCGGTGGGCTAGCTGGCATGTTATTTGTACCCAGCACTTATCTATATCCAAATGCGATGGATGTGCTCTTAGTATTTGGTTTTATTGCTGCTGTAATTGGTGGTTTGGATAGTTTATTTGGCGCAGTAGCTGGTGCGATGGTTTTAGGTTTTGCAATTAACTTTACGACCTCCTATGTCAGCTCTAGATTAGTTTTTCCTACCGCATTTATTATTTTAATTTTAGTCTTATTAATTAAGCCAGCTGGAATATTTTCAAATAAGAAAGGCCGGCGAGATTAAATGCACAATTTTTCTGCGACTAAAAAACGTTTACTTTTATTTATTTTATTTGGTTGGCTACTACTTCTAGTCGGTGATCGAGTGGGCGAGCTTCGCCAATACCAAGGATCATTTGTGGCTATGTATACCTTGGCGATCGCTTCAATTATTTTACTAACTGGTTACTCAGGCCAGTTATCCCTTGGCCACTCTGCATTAATGGCGGTTGGGGCATACGCTGGAGCTTTATCAACTAATAATGCTCATCTGCATCCGGTAATCGCATTAATAATTGCTACCTTTGTCGCCGGTTTATTTGGATTAATTTTAGGATTTGGTGTTGCTAGATTATCTGGACCTTATTTAGCTGGCACCACCTTGGCACTTGCTGTCTCGTTGCCATCTCTTGCTAATCAATTTCCAATTTTAGGTGGTGAGCAAGGAGTGGCATTTGATGTTGGTGCACCACCGGCTAGATTTGGCGAGGACTTCTCACAATATAAATGGTTCTTCTGGATCTCATCCCTTGCCGCCCTGATAATGATTTGGTTGATCGCTAATCTGCTTAGCTCAAAGTATGGGCGAAGCTTTAGAGCGATGCGGGATAATCAGGTTGCTGCTCAGTTGACTGGAATTAATACCGGCCGGCTAAAGGTCACCGCCTTTACTATCAGCGCTGGGATGGCAGGGCTGGCTGGTGGGCTACTTGTTATGCTTATAAGCGGGGTTTCACCCTCAGCTTTCCCCCTTTCCCTCTCATTTTCCCTCCTAACAGGGGCAGTTGTTACTGGCGTGTACAGCCTAAAAGGTGTGATGCTAGGGGGGTTGGTTTTGGTGGCGATCCCTGAGATCGCTGATTCGGTAGTAAACCGAATCGGCGGATCTGAAGGATTCACCGCAACCTTGCCTGGTTTTTTGGTCAGCGCACTGCTTATCGCAGCGGTGTTGTTTGCGCCTAATGGACCAGGGCAGTTATTAAAGAAGAAGCATTAAAAATGTAATAAGCAAGATAACCATACGGAAGGAAATAAATGATCAGAAATACTCGCATGAAACGTTTTTCAATCGTTTCAGCGGTAGTTGCTGCCGGAGCAATGGTGCTAAGCATCATGCCTGCACAAGCTGCCGATCCTGGCGTTACCGCTACTGAGATTAAGTTAGGAGTTTCAACTCCATTAACTGGCTCTGCTGGCTTAGCCTACGGAAAAGTTCCTGGCGCAATGAAAGCTTACTTTGACTACATCAACGCTAATGGCGGAGTGTATGGTCGTAAAATTAAATTAGTAGTTCGTGATGATAAGTACTTGCCAACATTGGCTGCTACCCAAACTACTAACCTAATTCTTAAAGACAATGTATTTGCACTTGTAGGCGCACTTGGTACAGCAACACACTCCAAGGCATACACCGCTGCATCACTTGCCGCTAAGAATGTCCCTGATCTTTTTGTGAACACTGGTTTTAGCGGGTTTGGAAACATCGCTAAGTACCCAACCACATTCACCGTACTTCCAAGTTATGCCATGGAAGCAAAAATTATGTCCAAGTTCATTAAAGAGAAGTTTGCTGGACAAGCTGTTGCTTTAGTTGCACAAGATGATGAGTTTGGAGTAGATGGTGTTAACGGCTTCAAAGCTGGTGGACTAACTATTGCTTCCACAACCTTGTATCCAACTAGCTCCATTACCGATGCTCGTGCTAAGGCACTTCTAACTGGATTAAGCGCTATTCCTGGTAAGCCAGTAGTTGTTCTATTCGGTACAACTGATGTAACTGCACTTATTTTTAAGGCTGCAGAGTCACTTGACCTAGTTAGCAAATTCACCTGGATCGCAGGATCTGTTGGTGGAGATGCAAATACATTGCTCGCACTTGGTGTTAAGTCCACAACAATTGATGGCGCAATCGCAGCTAGCTTCTTCCCAGATGCTAAAGACACATCTGATGAGTATGTAAGCCAGTTCATGAAGATCAATGAGAAGTACAACAAGGGTATTTCCTTTGACAACATTGTTCTACAAGGAATGAACTCAGCGATGTTAACTGTGCAGGCACTACGCGCTGCTGGTAAGAACCTAACCCGTACTGGTCTGATTAATGCAGTTCAGAACAAGGGTGCAAAGTTTGCCAGCGCCGGCCGCGTGCCACTTAATTACTCAGCCACTAGCCATGTTGGTTACAACGGTTACTGGTTTGGTCAGTTAAATGCAAAGGGTGAATTAAAGCCATACGGTGGAACGCTATCTATCTTCACTACTGATTCAGCAGCTGGAGCAGTAGAGGCCTCTACCTTCACACGTCCTGCAATGCCTAAGAATGGGATACCAACAAACTCATGAAAAATCTAAAACTAAAGAAGGGCTTAACTGCTCTTATCTCTGCAGCACTTGTTGCAACATTTGCCGTAGCAGTACCAAGTTCTGCTAATGCAGCCGAAGGTTGTTCTGAAACCGGCTTTATTGACGGCGCTAAGTTTGTTGCATTCCAAAAATGTACCGGCGCTGATGGCAATGGTTCTAAGTATGAGATCAGAATGCCAGAAAAGTTCAACGGCATGATGTTTTTATATTCACACGGAATCAGAAACCAAGTTCTTCTGCCTAAAATTCCAGTGATCAACCCAGATGGTGCTTATTCAGTACCTCGTTCAGCACCTGAGGTTGCACCAGGAAGAACTGCAGCAGATCAGGAAATTATTGCCCAAACACTTCTAAAGCAAGGCTATGCCTTAGCTGGTGCAGGTGTGCAGGTAAATGGTTGGTCAGTTCCAGAAGCAATTGAGGCAAATGTAAACTTAATTGTCTACGCTAAAGATATTTTCCCAACGATTAGTAAAGTTGTTTCTTGGGGAGATTCACTAGGCGGACATATTTCTCAATCACTTTCTGAGCAATATGGAATTATTGATGCTGCAGCCAATCTGCATATGGCAGGAACTGCTGCTAGCCAGTACTCATACGCAAATGATGTTTTATGGATGTATAAAACATTATTTGATCCAACAATTAAAGGAAATGGGTATACCCAACCTGAGTATGCAGGTGATACTCGCGGCTATATGGAGTTAATTGGCGATATTGGAAAGCTTTTAACTGTCCTTGGCGCACTTTCAGCTGCTATTTCGGCCAATCCATTAGCGCCAGCATGGCCAGCTAGTGCTACAAACGCACCAGCGTCATTAAAAGGTATCCCAGTTCGTAGTGCAATTTTATTAATTGGCCTACTAGCAGGAATGCCTACTCAGTCAAATACATATGATGCTTCATCTGGACCTAAGGGTGCACTTGAAACCTCATTTGGATTAGCGATTAGCCCAGCACTTGCAGTTTTGGAAAACACATCAACTGCACTTGCACTTGGAGTTATTGGAAACTATGACGCTGAAATGCGTTGTGGTGGAAGTATCTTTGATAACTCAGCTACAGATTACGCCTCACGACTTGGTGATAATGGCGATATTTTTGCAGCAGGGTTAAGTGGTAAGACAGCAACTGCTGGAATGTTAGCTTTCCTAAACAAGCTCAACCCAGTAGCTCCTAGAGTTACTGCAAGTGCCTCTGCTGTTGCGTGTATAAATAACCAAGCCGCATACACTGGAAAGATCTCTGTTCCAACAATCACAGTCTCACAGACAGCTGATCAAATTACACCAGCTGGCTATATTCAAAAGATGAAGGATTTGTATGAGGCTTCCATAAGTAATGGAGATGCAAAGCCTGGTTTGTTGCTAAATATTTGGAACAAGCCACCAGATGAGTACACAGAGTTTGACTCAGCTGGCTCTCCAAAGGCTGCAACTGGAATTACAACGGGTACATCTCATGCGATGTATACAAATGATCAGATTATGGTGATTGCTAAGTTACTTGCTAGCGCAGGTAAGAGTGGAAAACTTCCATCAATTGCAGCCGCTAAATCTGCACTAAAGAAAGATCCAAGCATGTTTATTGATCCAAACTTCAAACCTGCTTTGATGTTCCAAGATCGGTAAAAGCTAAATCTAAAAAAGGCCCTTCAGGAAACTGAGGGGCCTTTTTGTATCTATAAACTACTTCCATTATGAAAACCTCTGTCACCTCAGTAGAGCAGATGCATCAGTTAGGTGTGCAGATTGGCAAAGCATTAAAGCCTTCTGATGTTGTGGTTTTAACAGGTGAGTTAGCTGCTGGTAAAACTGTATTAACTCAAGGAGTTGCTTTCGCCCTTGGTATTACCGGTGTTACCTCCCCTACCTTTGTAATTAGCCGAATCCATAAGGGAACTCCAAACTTTATTCATATCGATGCTTATCGATTACTTGATTCTGGAGTAAGTAGTTTTACTGATTTAGATTTTGAAAGCTACCTACCAAGCTCTATTTTTGTAATTGAGTGGGGAGCGGCCTTTGTCTCAACCCTGAGTGATCAATATTTAGATATTAAAATTACGCAAGGTGATAAGGAAAGCTCTCGAAATCTTGAGATAACTCCAATTGGTGATCGTTGGGCCGGGTTTAAATTATGAGCACAATCCTTGCAATAGATACCTCTACCTCACAAACATCGGTGGCATTGGTTAAAGATGGCAAAGTTTTATTTAATAAAACCCATAATGATGCCTTAGCTCACGGTGAGGTGTTGCCTAAATTAGTTGCGCAAGCTTTAGAAATAAATAGAGGTATAGATCTAGTTGCAGTGGGCATGGGACCTGGTCCATTTACTGGCCTTAGAGTTGGTATTGCATTTGCACAAAGCTTTGCATTAGCAGCAGATATTAAATGGGTTGGAGTTTGCTCATTAGATGCAATGGCAGCTGTTATTAATGAAGGTAATTTTATTGTTTCAACAGATGCAAGACGTAAAGAGAGATATTGGGCAGAGTATAAAGATGGCTTGCGTATAACGCAGCCAGCAGTTGCTAGCGCCAGTAGTTTAGAAAAATTGGGAGTTAAAATCTTTAGTGAGGGTGATTACTATCCAGATCCAGTTGCACTAGCAGAGATTGCATCAACCTCTAATTCAGTTGATCAACCAATCTATATTAGAAAACCAGATGCCTATCCACTTCCAGCTGGAGTTAAATTTAGAGTGATGAGCGCACTTGATTTAGTGGTAGCAACTGCAATTGAAAAAGAGGTTTATGGCAAAGCTGCTTGGAGTAGTGCGCAATTTAAAGAGGAGTTTGCTAAGGCGCCCAAGGATGCTTACTACCTTGCAGCCGAAGCAGGTGGTGAGCTAATTGCCTATGCCGGTATTTTCTATGTGGCAGATGTGGCAGATATTCACACCATCACAGTTATAGATAAGTATCGTCGCAAAGGAATTGGGCGTGAGTTATTAAAGAGATTACTTGATTGGGCCAGAGTTAAAAAAGCAGAGGCGGTAATGCTTGAGATGCGTCTTGGCAATGATGCAGCCCGCCCCTTATATGAACAAAATGGTTTTGTTGAGATTTCAAAGCGGGAGAATTACTACGGCCCAGGGCTCACTGCAGTGGTAATGCGCAAGGAGCTTAAGTAATGGCATTAGTACTTGGTATTGAAACCTCATGTGATGAAACCGCGGTTGGCATTGTTAATGAGCGAAAGTTATTAGCAAATGTCATTTCTTCAAGTGTTGAGCAACATGCACGTTTTGGTGGGGTAGTTCCTGAGGTTGCCAGCCGTGCTCACTTAGAGGCGATGCAGCAGGTAATTAAGCAGGCACTAAAAGATGCATCGGTAACACTTAAAGATATTGATGCAATCGCAGTTACGGCAGGTCCTGGTTTAATCGGTGCGTTACTAGTTGGCGTAAGCAGTGCATCTGGCTTAGCTCTTGCCTTAGATAAACCTTTATATGGCGTTAATCATCTATCTGCCCATATTGCAGTTGATCAATTAGATAATGATGTAGTAATGCAACCTACTATTGCATTATTAGTAAGTGGTGGGCACTCATCAATTTTGCAGGTAAATAACCTAGCTAAAGATGTAATTGTTAAGGGTGCAACAATTGATGATGCAGCAGGTGAGGCCTTTGACAAGATTGCCCGGATTATGGGACTTGGCTTTCCAGGTGGTCCAGTAATTGATAAGCAAGCAGTAAGTGGTGGTAGGGATGCAATTAATTTTCCGCGTGGCTTAACCCAAAGTACTGATTTAGAAAAGCATCCTTATGATTTTTCATTCTCTGGACTTAAAACAGCTGTTTCAAGATATTTGCAACAAACTCCAAATTATAAAAAGAGTGATGTTGCTGCCTCATTTCAAGAGGCGGTAGTTGATGTTTTAATTAGTAAATCTCTATCTGCTTGCAAAGAGAGTGGAATTGATAGATTGGTAATTGCCGGCGGTGTTGCGGCAAATAGCAGGCTACGTGAATTAGCAAAGCAAAGGTGTGAGTTGAGCAAGGTTGAGCTGCGAATCCCACCAATTGGCTTATGCACCGACAATGGTGCGATGGTGGCAGCGATGGGTAGTTTGGCGATAAGCCAGGGCGTAGCACCCTCGCAGATAGGTATAAGCGCTGATTCAGCAGCCTCAATCGCTCAAGTGATCTGGTAATTACCTCTTAATTTGCCCTTGCGCAGTGCGCCCTTTAAAGTTGGCTTTAGCACTCTAAGCCCCCGTGTGCTAATTCATCAGATGGGGTACTTCAGAGGGTAATACCGAATCTAAGAAGGAGAAATCAGGATGGCAATTTCAATTAAGCCACTAGAAGATCGCATTGTTGTTAAAGCAAATGAGGCAGAGCAAAAGACTGCATCTGGATTAGTAATTCCAGATACTGCTAAAGAAAAACCACAAGAGGGAACTGTTATGGCAGTGGGCCCTGGCCGTTTTGAAAACGGAAATCGCCTTCCATTAGATATTAAAGAGGGTGATGTCGTGCTTTACTCAAAGTATGGCGGCACTGAGGTTAAGTACAACAATGAGGAGTACTTAGTACTTTCATCCCGTGATGTGCTAGCAATTATTGCAAAGAAGTAAGCCGTGGGTAAATCACTTCAATTTGATGAAGCTGCGCGCCGTGCGATGGAGCGTGGTGTAAATATCCTGGCTGACACAGTCAAGGTAACACTTGGGCCTAAGGGTCGAAATGTAGTTATTGCTAAAAGCTATGGCGCACCTTTAATTACCAATGATGGTGTAACAATTGCCAAAGAGATTGAGTTATCAGATCCAGCAGAGAATATGGGTGCTCAACTTGTTAAGCAGGTTGCTGAAAAGACCAATGATGTAGCTGGTGATGGAACGACTACTGCAACAGTTTTAGCTCAAGCAATGGTTAAAGAGGGTCTGCGCAACCTAGCTGCAGGTGCTCAACCAATGGAGCTTAAGTATGGAATTGAAAAAGCGGTCGCAGCTATTACTGAGGCACTTCGCAAAAACTCAACTGCAGTTAGTGGAAAATCTCAGATTGCAGATGTTGCAACTATTTCAGCCCAAGATAAAGCAATTGGTGATCTAATTGCAGAGGCGATGGATAAGGTTGGCAAAGATGGCGTTATTACCGTTGAAGAGTCATCAACAACTGGACTTGAGCTTGAGTTCACTGAAGGTATGCAATTTGATAAGGGTTATATCTCGCCATACTTTGTTACCGATGCCGATCGCATGGAGACAATCTTGGAGGATGCTTACATCCTTATCTCAGGACAGAAGATCTCAGCATTAGGTGAGATTTTGCCAGTTCTTGAAAAGGTTGCCCAAGCAAGTAAGCCATTATTAATTATTGCCGAAGATGTTGAGGGTGAAGCACTTTCAACATTAGTGGTTAACCGCATGCGCGGCACCTTTGCCTCAGCAGCTGTTAAAGCACCAGGCTTTGGTGATCGTCGTAAATCAATGTTGCAAGACATTGCAATATTAACTGGCGGTCAGGTTATCTCAGCTGAGGTTGGCTTAAAGCTTGAGCAAATTGATATCGAAATGCTTGGTAAAGCTCGCCGGATTGTTATTTCAAAAGATAACACCACAATTGTTGATGGTGCTGGTAATAAGGCTGATGTGGCATCTCGAGTAACTGAGATCCGCCGCGAGATTGAAAACACCGACTCTGATTGGGATCGCGAAAAACTACAGGAGCGAGTTGCAAAACTTGCTGGTGGTGTTTGCGTAATCAAAGTTGGCGCACATACTGAGGTTGAGTTAAAAGAGAAGAAGCATCGTCTTGAAGATGCAATCTCTGCAACTAGAGCAGCTGTTGAAGAGGGAATTGTTGTTGGCGGAGGCGCTGCATTAGTTCATGCAGCTGCAGCACTCGATAATGATTTGGGCTTTGAGGGTGATCGCGCAGTTGGTGTTCGTCTTGTGCGTAAAGCATGTGATGAGCCACTTCGTTGGATTGCTGAAAATGCTGGCCAAGAAGGTTATGTTGTTGTCTCTAAGGTTCGCACCATGAAACCAAACGAGGGCTTTAATGCTTACTCTGAGCAGTACACCGATCTGGTTAAAGAGGGTGTAATTGATCCAGTTAAGGTAACTAGATCAGCACTTGCAAATGCGGCATCAATTGCAGCAATGTTTATAACCACTGAAGCCTTAGTCTTTGAAACTCCAGAGGAGAAGAAGGAAGAGGCATCAGGACACGGTCATTCACATGGAGCAGGCGGTCATTCGCACTAATTAAGCAAAGAAATTAAATAGAGGCTTTGGTTCTGCAGTAACTAGAAATCGACTAATATTAATCGGTGAAAGTTATTACGCTAGCTGTTGATTGTGGCGGCACTGGGATCAAGGCCTCTGTGCTTGATGAAAGTGGCGATGTTTTAATTGATTTTCCATATTTAAAAACACCTTACCCAATATCTCCTAATCTCTTACAGGCAATTATTAAAGATTTTGTAGTTGCAGATCATCGAATAAATCGGGTAACAGTTGGCCTGCCAGGCATGATTCGAAATGGCAAAGTTATTGTAATTCCGCATTATATAAATCATCGCGGGCCAAGAGGTATCGTTGATCCACACCTTAAAAAAGCTTGGTATGGCTTTGATATGCAGGCGGCGCTAAATAAGAAATTAAAGTTACCAACCTTAGTTTTAAATGATGCTGAGATTCATGGTGCCTCTGTGATTACTGGCAAAGGATTAGAAACTGTTCTTACCTTTGGTACCGGGCTAGGGTGCGCAATATTTAATGATGGCAAGTTAGCTCCCCACCTTGAGATATCTCACGCCACTATTCGTTATGGCAAATCAATTGATGCTTGGATTGGTGAGATTTCTAGGCGGCGAATGGGAAATCAATTATGGTCTCGCCGGGTTAAAGCATTAATTGAAGAGTTATATCCAATGATTGTGTGGGATAAGTTATATATCGGTGGTGGTAATTCATCAAGGATTAGTAAATCAGCACTTAGAAGCTTTGATTACAAGGTAAAGATAATTCCTAACTCAGCCGGAGTCACCGGCGGCGTTAAAGCTTGGGATTTAAGAGCGTAAATTTCAACACTTTACTTACAACAGATACGATTGGTTATATGTCCGATATTGAATTAGGTCCGGGTAAGAGAGCCCGGGCGGCATACTCCTTTGATGAGATTGCAATAGTTCCATCTCGGCGAACTCGTGATTTAGAGGAAGTTTCAATCTCTTGGCAGATTGATGCATATAAATTTGAATTACCATTTATAGCAGCTCCCATGGATTCAGTTGTATCACCTGAGACAGCAATTGCTATTGGCAAAGCTGGAGGTCTTGGTGTTTTAAATCTTGAGGGTATTTGGAGTAGGTATGAGGATGCTGAAAAACAATTAGCCCAGATGGCAAAACTGCCAGAGGATAAAGCAATTAAGCGGATGCAAGAGATCTATACCGCCCCTATTCAGCCAACCTTAATTAAAGAGCGATTAGCCCAAATTCGCGCCGCTGGTGTCACTGTTGCAGGAGCATTATCACCACAGCGAACTGCAGAGTTTCATAAAGTGGTCTTAGATGCTGGCGTTGATATCTTTGTTATTCGAGGCACCACAGTTTCAGCAGAGCATGTTTCTGATAAGACGGCGCCCCTTAACCTAAAGAAGTTTATTTATGATTTAGATGTTCCAGTAATTGTCGGTGGCTGCGCAACCGCACAAGGAGCACTGCATTTGATGAGATCAGGTGCTGCAGGAGTGTTAGTTGGTTTTGGTGGTGGCTCTGCCCACACAACAAAGAGGGTCTTAGGAATATCAGTTCCAATGGCCTCCGCCGTTGCAGAGGTTGCATCTGCCAGGCGTGATTACTTAGATGAGTCTGGTGGACGATATGTGCATGTAATTGCTGATGGCTCAGTTGGTTCAAGTGGTGAGATTGCAAAAGCTGTTGCATGTGGCGCCGATGCGGTAATGATGGGTTCACCTCTTGCTAAAGCAAGTGAGGCACCAGGTGCTGGTTGGCATTGGGGACTTGAGGCACATCACGGGGAACTTCCAAGAGGTAATAGAGTTCAAGTTGGCACAGTTGGCACATTAAGTGAGGTATTAACTGGTCCATCACACACCTCTGATGGCTCCATGAATCTCTTTGGCGCTCTACGGCGCTCTATGGCTACCTGCGGATACTCTGATCTAAAAGAGTTCCAACGTGTTGAGGTAGTAGTTCAACCGTAGTTTAAGACTGTGAAATCACTTAGAGTTAGATAGTAAAGCGCGATAATGAGAATTATTCTTTTACTTAACTAAAGTATTGAATTAAACTTAAAGCATGAAAAAGAGAGAAAAAGCAATCGCTATTGCAGCTGTGTTTTTTATTTCTACTTCAATCTTTTCACCACTTGCATCTGCAGCTCCTTCAAAAGCACCAAAGACAGTTAGTTGTAAGGTAACAAAAGCAAAAGGTCATACCGCTAAAAATATAACCCCACCTGAGGTTAAGGGGCCATTTAAAAATAAGACCTTCACATTTACTACAAACTGTGGTGATGTAGTGATCGAGGCAGATGGTAAAAATGCCCCAGTAACAGTTTTTGCTTTATCAGCACTAGCAAATGGTGGTTTTTTTGATCAGTCGCTATGCCACCGGCTAACTACTAATAATATTTATGTTTTGCAATGCGGTGACCCAACTGCAACTGGATCTGGCGGACCAAATTTTTCTTACCGAGATGAAAATCTACCTAAAGCCATTGAGGCAAACTATCCAGCAGGGGTAGTTGCAATGGCTAACTCCGGTCCTTCAACAAATGGCAGTCAGTTTTTTATTGTTTATGAAGACACATCACTGCCGCCTAGCTACACAATTTGGGGCAAGGTAACTAAAGGACTTGAAATAATTCAAGCAATCGCAAAAGATGGAGTAGTTGGTGATAAAACCGATGGCACGCCTAAACAAAAAATTGCTATTGAAAAAGTAAGGGTTCGTTAATTAGTATTAACAATCTTAAACACCTCAGCAACTGATCCAGTCGGTAGATTATTTGCGAGTGCATTTCGCTCACCCCACTCGCGAACCATATTTTCTAGATTTTCATTATGAGCAGTCTGACTAACATGTGAGTGCAACGCCTTCATCTTCTTATCAAAGGTTGTTGTGATGTCAACAAAGTGATCTGGGTTTTGAGTAGACATAACCCAAACCTCTTTTACTCGCCAAGGCTCTAACCCTTCATTCTTTAATAAATCTTCAAATGCAAAAGTATTTCGGGCATCTGGATAAACCGCCTGAATTGCCGCCTCACCTGCTGCCATATGATCTGGATGGGATGCAAATAAACGATCCCAATTTCGATCTGGTGATTGGATAACCATTCGATCAGGTTTAGTAATGCGAATTTGACGCACAATATCTTTACGTAATTCAATTGTTGGAACTAGCCAACCATCACGGTAATTTAAAAAAGTTATATCGCTAACACCAACTGCTAGCCCTGCTTCACGCTGCTCTCGTTGGCGAATCTTTGGCATTTCCTCCCGCGCAACAGTTGGATCCTCCCCGCCTTGATCACCATTTGTGCAGATGCAGTATGAGACTTTGATTCCTTTAGCGCTCCAAAGTGCAATAGTTCCCGCTGCGCCAAAATCACAATCATCTGGATGTGCTGTTACTACTAATACTCGCTCGATCTCACTGTCATTTAATGGCTCCATCTGCGCAAGATTACCTCAGCAATTACCCCTGTCTTACCCACCGATAGACTTACCAATATGCCCGCACTAACCGATGGTTTAAATACTCAACAATTAGCAGCGGTTAAACATGAAGGCTCACCATTATTGGTTGTAGCAGGTGCTGGCTCTGGCAAAACAAGAGTTTTAACAAGGCGGATTGCCTATCTACTTGCCGAGCGCAATGTTGCACCATATGAGGTATTAGCAATCACCTTCACAAATAAAGCAGCTGGTGAGATGAAGGAACGGGTTGCGCAATTAGTAGGTGATCGCGCCAAGATGATGTGGGTATCAACCTTTCACTCAGCATGTGTTCGTATTTTGCGCAAAGAGGCATCATTACTTGGCTATACCAATTCATTTACTATCTATGATCAAAGTGACTCACTACGTTTAATTACCTTAGTAATGCGAGATATGAACTTAGATGCAAAGCGTTATGCCCCGCGAGCGGTGGCTTCATTAATCTCACAAGCAAAAAATGAGTTAATGGGACCAGCTGATTATTTAAATCAAGCCAAAGATCAATTTCAAGAGATTGTGGCACAAGTATTTGCTATCTATCAAAAGCGATTAACTGGTGCTAACTCAATGGATTTTGATGATTTAATCGCAAAGACAGTTGAAGTTTTGCAGCGATACCCAGATGCTCGGTCAAAGTATCGCTCCCGTTTTAAGCATATTTTAGTTGATGAGTATCAGGATACAAATCATGCGCAATATATTTTAATTAAAGAGTTAGTAGGCAGTGAAATAGAAGGTTTTCCAATTGCTGAGCTTTGTGTGGTGGGAGATGCTGATCAATCAATCTACGCATTTAGGGGGGCTAATATTCGTAATATCCTGCAATTTGAAGCAGATTATCCAAATGCTAAGACAATTTTATTAGAGCAAAATTACCGCTCGACACAAAATATTTTAAATGCTGCCAATGCAGTTATTGCAAATAATGATAATCGCAAAGAGAAGAACCTATGGTCAGATGCTGGAACTGGCTCAATGATTGTTGGCCATATTGCCGAGAGTGAGCATGATGAGGCAGATTTTGTGGTACGCGAGATTGATAGGTTGCGAGATTTAGGAAGTTCAAACCCAGGAGATACCGCTATTTTTTACCGCACCAACGCCCAATCTCGTGTTTTTGAAGAGGTTTTTATGCGGGTAGGAATTCCATACAAAGTAGTAGGTGGAGTTAGATTTTATGAGCGAAAAGAGATTAAGGATTTTCTAGCGTATTTGCGAGTGATTGTTAATCCAAATGATGAGGTATCGATGCGGCGGATTATTAATACTCCTAAACGCGGTATTGGTGATCGAGCACTTGATTTAGTAGATCTCTATGCACAAGCTAACAACTTAAGTTTTTGGCAATCATTATGTGAGGTTGAGAAGAATCAGGAGATTGCCCAAAGATCCTCCGCCTCCTTAGTTGCGTTTGTTAAATTAATTCAATCATTACAAACATTAGTTGAGGCAAAGACTAGGCCATCTGTTATTGCGCAAGCTGTTTTAGAACAATCTGGATTATTAACTGAGTTATCAGAGAGTAAAGATCCACAAGATGAGGTTAGAGTTGAAAATTTAGAGGAGTTAGTTGCAGTTGCAACTGAGTATGAAGAGGGTGAGGTTGATGAGGGAGAAGAAATTTCACTAGTAGGTTTCCTAGAGGATGTTTCCCTCGTCGCAGATGCTGATCAAATTCCAGAGGGTGAAGATCATGGTGGCGTGGTAACAATGATGACACTTCACACTGCAAAGGGACTTGAGTTTCCAACTGTTTTTTTGACTGGAATGGAGGAGGGAGTATTTCCGCACTCTAGAACACTTGGTGATCCAGATGAGTTACAAGAGGAGCGCCGCCTGGCCTATGTTGGATTAACAAGAGCAAGAGAGAACTTATTTATTACAAGAGCTGAGTATCGCTCATCTTGGGGGGCACCAAATTACAATGCAGCATCTAGATTTTTAAGTGAGATTCCAGATTCGGTGATTGAATGGAATCAAGCGCAAGAAAAAGCTTCACCAATTAAATCAACAATCAGGCGTTCATTTACCGCTCCTAAACCAACTGGCAAAGTTAGTAACACTATGAAGTTAGAGGTTGGTGAGCGGGTATCACATGACACCTTTGGTTTAGGAACTGTGATTGATGTGACTGGTGAGGGTGATCGAGCAGAGGCAACCATTAATTTTGGCTCATTAGGAGAGAAGCGGCTGCTGCTTAGATATGCACCAGTTGAAAAATTATAAATATATTGCTTATCTCATTACTATTACACCTTACAGAGTTAAATTTGATCGGGGATAATTAGTGGATCTTTTTGAGTATCAAGCACGCGATCTATTTCAATCCCATCAAATTCCAGTATTAGCTGGCGCTGTTGCTACTACCGCAGATGAGGCAGAGGCTGCTGCAAGTAAAATTGGTGGCAAAGTTGTTATTAAGGCGCAGGTAAAGGTTGGAGGCAGAGGCAAAGCAGGTGGTGTAAAGCTTGCCGATAATGCAGCTGATGCAAAAGAAAAAGCTAAAGCAATTTTAGGTATGGATATTAAAGGTCACATAGTTAATAAAGTAATGATTGCCCAAGCAGCTCCAATTGAATCTGAATACTATTTAGCAATTTTATTAGATCGCGCTAATCGAAACTTTTTAGTAATGGCATCTGTTGCCGGTGGTATGGAGATCGAAGAGGTCGCACATAAAACGCCAGAGAAATTAGCCAGAGTTGGAATTGATCCAAATATCGGAATTGATAAAGCCAAAGCATTAGAGATCGTAAAGGGTGGGCAGTTTCCAGCTGATGTCTTAGATCAGGTAGCGGAAGTTTTAATTAAATTATGGCAAGCCTTTGTTAAAGAGGATGCAACCTTGATGGAGATTAATCCATTAGTTAAAACCAAAGATGGCAAAATTATTGCACTCGATGGCAAAGTAACATTAGATGATAATGCTGGGTTTAGACATCCAGATCATGAGCAGCTAGTAGATCATGCAGCAACAAATCCACTAGAAGCACTAGCGAAGGAAAAAGATTTAAATTATGTAAAGCTAGATGGTCAAGTTGGAATTATTGGTAATGGTGCAGGGCTGGTAATGAGCACCTTAGATGTTGTGGCATATGCCGGGGAAAAATATGGCGTTAAGCCCGCTAACTTCCTAGATATTGGTGGCGGAGCATCTGCTGAGGTTATGGCAAATGGTTTATCAATTATTTTAGGTGATGCTGATGTTAGAAGTGTTTTTGTTAATGTTTTTGGTGGTATTACTGCATGTGATGCAGTAGCTAATGGAATTGTGCAAGCACTTGCAATGCTTGGTGATAAAGCAACTAAACCTATTGTGGTTCGCCTAGATGGTAACAATGTAGAGCTTGGAAGAAAGATTTTAAATGAGGCTAATCATCCATTAATTCAACAACTTGACACTATGGATGGCGCGGCTGCAAAAGCAGCGCAGTTAGCAGCAATCTAATGGCAATCTTTGTAACTGAAAATACCAAGGTAATTGTGCAGGGTATGACTGGCTCTGAGGGAACTAAACACACAAAGCGAATGCTTAAGGCTGGTACAAAGATTGTTGCTGGGGTAACACCTGGCAAAGGTGGACAAAGTGTTGATATGGATGGGGTTTTAATTCCAGTATTTAATTCAGTTAAAGAGGCAATTACAGCAACTGGTGCCAATGCCTCTGTTGTTTTTGTACCACCAAAGTTTGCAAAGGCTGCAGTATTAGATGCAATAGATGCGCTTATGCCGCTGGTAGTAGTAATTACTGAAGGCATTCCAGTACATGATGTGGCAGCTTTTTATGCCTACTCTGTTAGTAAAGGTACAACTCAGATACTTGGTCCAAACTGTCCAGGCATTATTAGCCCAGGTAAAACTAATCTTGGAATTATTCCAGCAGATATTACCGGTGCTGGAAAGATCGGCTTAGTTTCTAAATCTGGAACTCTTACCTATCAAATGATGTTTGAACTTCGCGACTTTGGTTTTACTTCGGCAGTTGGAATTGGTGGTGATCCAATTATTGGCACCACTCACATAGATTGTTTACGTGCTTTTCAAGATGATCCAGAGACCAAGGCAATTGTGATGATTGGTGAAATAGGAGGGGATGCGGAGGAGCGGGCTGCGCAATTTATTAAAGAGTATGTAACAAAGCCGGTAGTTGGATATGTTGCTGGCTTTACCGCACCTGAGGGAAAAACAATGGGTCATGCAGGCGCAATTGTCTCTGGTTCATCAGGTACTGCTGCTGCAAAGAAAGAAGCATTAGAGGCTGTCGGTGTTGCGGTTGGTAAAACACCAAGTGAAACCGCTAACTTGATGCGCAAGATCTTGAATGGATAAATTGCAGATAGGAAAATAATGGTTGCGCGTAGGCTATTGATAGCGCTGCAACAGGTAATCAGATCAGTCTTAATTATTTTATTTCCACTAACTTTTATTACTTTATTTGCCTGGGCGACTGCAGGTAGTACCTACGGAACTACATCTGATCCATTACGTGCTGCGGTTTGGCTTTGGTTAGGTGCGCACCTAACTCCTTTTTATATAACCACCAATGAAATAACTGGATACCTTTCATACCTACCAATTGGGGTAGTAATTTTGCCATGGCTGACTATGCGAAATGGTTATAAACGAGTTTTAGAGGTATTCCAAAATAAAAAAATTAGTAGAGCCTATTTCATACTCTCCTATACCTTGGTATACCTCTTTCTTGCTGCAGTTTCTATTAATTCACAGGTATCTATTAATTGGCCCAGAGCATTAGTAACTTTATTTCTATTACTAATAAGTGTAACAACTCCAATCAAATTAGATCCCTTCTTAAAATTACCCGCACAGCTTTTTCTATTTATGTTAGGAGTTGCTGCCTTAGTATTTTCAATCTCGCTACTTTTTAACTTTACAACTGCAAAAAACTTAACAATTATTATTCAGCCGGGGATCTTAGGCGGTATTTTGTTACTACTTTTACAGTTGTTATATCTACCAAATATAGCTTTTGCTACTCTAAGTTATATTTTAGGATCTGGATTCTCCTTAGGAGATGCAACTAATATTTCACCATTCATATTTGATCTGCGTGAGATTCCAGCAATACCTGCCTTGGCAGCCCTTCCTAGTGGCAGGCATTTATGGGTTGGGGTTGGGAGTATTCTGATTGCAATTTACGGATGGATTAGTCTTTATTTAATCTCAAATCTAAAGTTAAATAAAAAAGATATACAGCAGTTAAAACTAAGGTTCCTCGTTATCTCAATTAGTGGTTCGGTGATCCTGGCATTTATTACCTCCGGCTCCCTAATCTCTGCCAATATGTCACCAGTTGGTGTAAATCCACTTCGTATTGGTCTATTAGTAGCAGGGCAATTGTTACTAGTTATGTTAGTCATGCATTTGATCTCAATTATTTTAAAGAAAAAGCAGGACAAGGGTAGGCTTGCTTAATGAGCGCAGTGATTATGGATGGCAAAGCACTTGCCGAAAAGGTAAAGAGTAATCTGGTGGCTAATCTTTCTAAATCAAATAAACAACCAGGACTTGGCACAATATTGGTGGGAGATGATCCTGGCTCACTTGCCTACGTTGAAGGCAAACATAGAGATTGTGCGCAAATTGGAATTAAATCAATTAAAGTAAATCTTCCCGCTACCGCAAATACTGGGGAGATAATTAAGGCGGTTAAAGATTTGAATCAAAACACAGAGTGCACTGGATTTATCGTGCAGCTGCCATTACCGAGTGGGGTTAATTCTGAAGAGGTGTTGTTAGCAATGGATCCAGATAAAGATGCAGATGGATTACACCCAGTTAATTTAGGGAAATTAGTATTAGGAGCAAAGAGCTTAGTTCCTTGCACACCAAAGGCAATTCTTGCTTTATTAAATGAGTATAAAATTAAATTATCTGGTTCAAAGGTTTTAATAATAGGCCGTGGTGCAACAGTTGGACGGCCGCTTTCAATTTTATTATCACAAAAACCAATCAATGCCACAGTCACCTTGGCTCATTCAGCAACTACTAATTTACTAGAGCTAATTAAAGAGGCGGATATTGTAATTGCCGCTCTTGGCTCTGCTCACTTTATAAAGCCTGAGATGGTTAAGCCCGGTGCTGTCTTAATTGATGTAGGAATTACTAGAGGAGTAACTGGATTACTTGGCGATATTGATCCAACAGTAATTAAAGTTGCATCTTATTTTGCGCCAATGCCAGGTGGGGTCGGGCCAATGACTCGGGCAATGTTACTTAGCAATGTAATTGAGTTGGCAAATTAAATGAAAGAAAGCTTCACCTTAGATCAAATTCGTAGATTCTCAATGGTAGTTGTTGTGGTTGGTATAGTTATTGCAATTAGTGGGGCGGTACGAACTGGTTCCATTATTTTATCTCTTGGCGCTAGCGCCTTTGCTTTAGCTAGGTATTCGCAATTAAAAGTTAAGCGAAATATTGAACTAATTCTGCCAATTGCAATCTGTCTTTTATTGTTTATTCTGGCACTTTCGCTGCCCAACGCAAGATAGATAGGCCGATTTAGTTCTTCCCGCATAAATCAGTAATATTGGCTCTATAAATTGAGAGGATCAAATTGAGCAGATCTGGAAAAGTTACTGTGGTAGGGGCAGGTTTCTATGGTTCAACAACCGCACTTCGCCTTGCTGAATATGACATATTTGAGAGTGTAGTTTTAACCGATATTGTTGAAGGAAAATCTGAAGGATTAGCATTAGATATAAATCAATCTAGATCAATTGAAAATTTTGAAACAAAGGTAATTGGTGCAACTACTACTGCTGAAGGTGGCGGTTATGAGAAAACTGCTAACTCAGATGTTGTAGTAATTACAGCAGGCCTACCTCGTAAACCTGGCATGAGTAGAATGGATTTAATTGGTGTAAATGCGGGAATAGTTCGCGGAGTAGCCGAAAATATTGCAAAGCACTCACCAAATGCAGTAATTATTGTGGTCTCTAATCCATTAGATGAAATGACCGCACTTGCTCAAATCGCAACTAAGTTTGCCTATAACAAGGTTATTGGCCAAGCTGGCATGTTAGATACTGCTCGCTTTACTAACTTTGTTGCTGAAAAATGTGGAGTTCAGGTATCAGCAGTTAAGACGCTAACACTTGGTTCACATGGTGAAACAATGGTGCCAGTACCAAGCCGCTGCACAGTAAATGGCAAAGCATTATCTGATCTTTTATCAGCCAATGAGATTGCAGATTTAGTAGATAGAACTAGAAATGGCGGGGCTGAGATCGTGGCATTGCTTAAAACTGGTTCTGCCTACTACGCACCATCTGCTGCTGCTGCCCGAATGGCGAAAGCAGTAATCACCGATTCAAATGAGGTAATGCCAGTTTGCGCTTGGGTTGATGGTCAATATGGAATTACTGGAGTTTATTTAGGAGTTGAAGCACAAATTGGTAAGAATGGTATTAATAAAGTAGTTGAGACAAAGTTAACTGTCGATGAGCTCGCTAGCCTTAAGGTTGCAGCTGAAGCGGTTCGAACCAAACAAGCAGATGTTAAAGATTTGTAAGAGGAGAAATAATGAATAAAATCAAAGTCGAGGGAACAGTTGTTGAATTAGATGGTGATGAGATGACTCGAATTATTTGGTCATTCATTAAAGACTCTTTAATCCTTCCTTACTTAGATCTAAATCTTGAGTACTACGACCTTGGTATTGAGTATCGAGATAAGACTGATGATCAGGTAACTATTGACTCAGCTCATGCAATTCAAAAACATGGTGTTGGTGTTAAGTGCGCAACTATCACACCAGATGAGGCCCGGGTTAAAGAGTTTAATTTAAAGAAGATGTGGAAATCTCCAAACGGCACTATCCGTAATATTTTAGGCGGAGTAATCTTTCGTGAGCCAATTATTATTAAAAATGTGCCACGGTTAATTCCACACTGGACAAAGCCAATCGTGATTGGCCGTCATGCTTATGGTGATCAATATAAAGCTACAGATTTCCGAGTTCCTGGTGCTGGAAAGCTAACCGTTACCTTCACACCAGAGGATGGCTCAAAGCCAATGGAGTTTAATGTATTTGATTTCCCCTCCTCTGGCGTTGCCATGGCAATGTATAACCTAGATGATTCAATCCGAGACTTTGCTCGAGCATCATTTAATTACGGATTATTAAGGAAGTATCCTGTTTTTCTCTCTACTAAAAACACAATTTTAAAAGCATATGATGGCCGGTTTAAAGATATATTCGCTGAGGTTTTTGATAAAGAGTTTAAGGAAGAGTTTGCTAAAAATAAGTTGGAGTATGACCACCGTTTAATTGATGACATGGTAGCGACCTCACTTCGGTGGGAGGGTGGCTATATCTGGGCATGTAAAAATTACGATGGTGATGTTCAATCAGACACTGTTGCCCAAGGCTATGGATCACTCGGTCTTATGACCTCAGTACTACTCTCACCAGATGGTAAAACTGTTGAGGCCGAAGCAGCTCATGGCACAGTTACTCGTCACTTCCGAGATCACCAAGTAGGTAAAGCAACCTCAACAAATCCCATCGCATCAATATTTGCCTGGACACAAGGTTTGGCCCACCGAGCAAAGTTAGATAACACACCTAAAGTTGCAGAGTTTGCAAAAACACTTGAGCGAGTTTGTATTGAAACTGTAGAAAGTGGCAAGATGACAAAGGATCTTGCACTATTAATAAGTAAAGATGCCCCTTGGCTTAATACTCAGGAGTTTTTAGCAGCGATAGATGAGAACTTAAAAAAAGCTATGGCTTAAACTTTAAACAAAAAGCCCCACTCACTTAGAGTGGGGCTTTTTAATTTCTACTTAA
>Ga0209442_1000073_pt1 | contig 55652 bp, 50 predicted proteins | sample LauGreSBDMM110DD_2_FD_187565 | JGI IMG/M metagenome (GOLD analysis project Ga0209442, IMG submission 187565) | Freshwater lake microbial communities from Lake Michigan, USA - Sp13.BD.MM110.DD (SPAdes) (version 2) | ecosystem: Environmental > Aquatic > Freshwater > Lake | place: Lake Michigan...
GATAATTCGGGAAATCCGCGTCCTGAAAAAAGGCGGAGTCTTTTCTCTGAGGATAAACGAATTTCGCTCAAGGAAATTAGCCTTTCTTCTCGTCGCTATGTCGCGCAGCAGCTTTGGCAGATTGTGAACCAGATCGCTTGCGCATGACCCAACCTATTACATTTCTTTGCTTACCTCTAGCGACACCCATGGCACCGGGCGGAACATCTTCGGTAATAACAGATCCGGCGGCGGTGTAAGCCCCATCACCAATTGAAACTGGCGCAACCAACATTGAATCGCTTCCGATTCGGACGTGATCTCCAACAGTTGTGTGATGCTTTTCTACGCCGTCGTAGTTAACAAAGATTGTGGCAGCGCCAATATTGGTTCCTTCACCGATTGTTGCATCGCCAACGTAGGAAAGATGTGGGACTTTCGATCCATCTCCAACTTTTACATTCTTCATCTCCACAAATGCTCCGGCTTTTGCATCTGTGCCAAGCACGGTGCCTTTACGTAAATATGAGTAAGGGCCAACGTTGGCGCCTTTGCCGATGGTTGCCTCAAAGCAATTTGATTCAATGATCTTGGCACCGCTTAACACTGTGCAAGAATCGAGCACGGTGCGCGGGCCAATGACCGCACCAGTTGCGATCGTTGTCTTTCCGAGAATCGCTGTTCCAGGATAGATCGTGACATCGTTTTCAATTTCTACCGTCGCATCAATCCAAGTTGTTGTCGGATCCAAGATGGTTACGCCAGCGCGCATAAAGCCCTCATTGATGCGATCGCGCAAGAGCGCTGCGCTTTCGGCTAACTGCACCCGGTCATTTACTCCGAGAACTTCAATGAAATCTTCAATTAGCGCTGCGGCGATAGAGCCACCTTCATTGCGCAATATCTCAATAACATCAGTTAAATAGAGTTCGCCTTGCGAATTATCGTTACTTAACTTTCCGATTGCACCAGAGAGCTTCTGAGCATCAAAGGCGTAAACGCCTGAATTTATCTCGTAGATTGCCTTTTCGAAATCATCAGCATCGCGTTCTTCGACAATGCGAAGTAAGGACCCATCGTCTCCGCGCACAATGCGGCCATAACCAGTTGGATCAGGGTGCTCTGCGGTAAGAACTGTGGCGGTGAATCCACCCGCATGGTGAATATCAAGGAGCTGCTGTAAAGATTCACCTGATAAAAGCGGTGTATCTCCGGCCAAGATTAAAATTGTTCCGCTAATTTTTTGACCAGCGAGCGCTAACTGTGTCGCATGTCCTGTGCCGCCACGACGTTCTTGAAAGATCGTTGTAACTTTCGGGGCAATCTCAGCAAGATGTGCTTCCACTGCTTCGCGCCCAGCGCCCACAACAACGCGCACTTGCTTTGGCTTTAGCGATTGAACTGCGTCAAGGACATGTCCGACTAAAGAACGTCCCGCAATTTCGTGGAGAACTTTTGGTGTTGCAGATTTCATTCGAGTGCCTTCACCTGCGGCGAGAACAACAACCGTCTCGAGGTTTGCACTCATATGGGTAAGTCTAACTGGTGGCTCTGGCTCCGCCATCTTCGTCATTGCTCCGCCACCAGGTATCGATCCTGGACCCTGGGCTTCAAAGGCCCATGTGCTAGCCACTACACAATGGCGGAACGCATATTCTCCCTCATAAATGCGAGTGCTCGCGACCATCAACACTTCTGAGAACACTTCCGAGCCAGTTATCGCCGCTAGCCTTTACCTCTATGAGCGCCAATCGCGACGAAGTTGACCGCCTAATCGCGGCCTGGAAGCGCGAACGCCCTGATCTAGATTTAAGCCCATTCGCTGTTTTAAGTCGTATCACGCGTATCTCTCGCAATCTAGATATTGCACGGCGTGATGCATTCGCTGATTTAGATACTTGGGGCTTCGACGTTTTAGCTGCGCTTCGTCGCGCAGGTGATCCCTATCAACTCTCCCCCGGAGTATTAATGCAGGAAACACTTGTCACAAGCGGAACAATGACAAATCGTTTGGATCGCTTAGAAGAATTGAAGTTGATAACTCGCCAACCAGATCCAGATGATGGCCGTGGTTCACTGGTGACGCTCACTGCATCCGGAATGCGCGCAGTAGATAAAGCACTCGATGGTTTGCTCGAACACGAGCGGGAATTATTAAAAGGGCTTACTCGCGAACAACGGCTAGCACTTGCTGATTTACTAAGTGTGCTTGCCGCACATCTTGAAGAAAATTAAATAACTTTCGCTCCGTGCACTGGGCCATAAGCCCGTGCAACGCTTCCGACAACGCCACTTGATGTTAAGGCAACAGCCAAATCTAAACCTTGTTCTTCATCGCCGACTAAGAATGCAACGGTTGGGCCTGAACCAGAGACAATTGCGCCAAGTGCACCGTACTCTTCGCCAACATCTAAAACCAAAGTAAGTGCAGGACGCAATGAACATGCCGCAGATTGCAGATCATTCTGCAGTGCTAGGCCAACTGCCTTTGGATCTGCAGCAAGCAGTGATTGCATAAGCGCATCGCTAGTTTGCGGCGCTGCAATATCTAAGCCGGCGCGTAAACGATCACATTCTTGATAAACCGCCGGAGTAGAAAGTCCAACTGTGGAAAGCGCCAATACCCAGTGATATGTGCCGCGCGAAAGCGCTGCCGTTAACTGATCACCACGACCCTGGCCGATTGCTGTGCCACCTGTGATCATAAATGGCACATCACTTCCAAGTTGTGCACCAAATTCCAACATCTCCTCGCGTGACATTTCTAAGTTATATAAATCATTTAGCCCCACAATTACTGCTGCGGCATCTGCGCTTCCACCAGCCATTCCACCTGCAACTGGGATCGATTTAACAACATTTATATGGATATCAACTGCAAAGTCATAGTCATCTGCGATTAATTGCGCAGCCTTCACCGCTAAATTTGTGGAATCTGCCGGAACCCCGTGCGTGTGATCACCAGTAATTGAAATGGTTATTCCTGAACCAGGAGTTGTTTTGGTAATAGTTACATCATCGTAAATTGAAATTGCTTGAAATACAGTGACTAAATTGTGGAATCCATCTGCTTCGCGTGGGCCAACTGCCAATTGCAAATTTACTTTGGCAGGAACGCGCACCGTCACGGATGCGCTAGATGTTGGTGACACGTTATGACTCTAAACCTTGTTGCGCGATTTTGCAGAAACTATGGATATCTAGCGATTCACCACGCAGCGTTGGATCAATTCCGGCGGCGATTAAATGCGCCTCGGCAGGGCCAGATCCCCCGTAACGCGATGACAGTGCGGCGCGTAACATTTTGCGGCGCTGTGCAAAAGCCAAATCGATTATGGCAAAGACTTCTTTACGCAGCTCTTCGCTGCCTGGTGTTGCTCGTCTTTTAAATGCCACCAACTTTGAATCAACATTTGGTGCCGGCCAAAAAATTGAGCGCGATACAGAGCCCGCGCCAGTAACTTCGGCCCACCAAGCCGCCTTTACGGATGGAATTCCATATTCTTTAGTACTTGGCTTTGCCGCTAATCGATCGGCAACTTCGGCCTGCACCATTACAACGCCACTTCGCAACGTCGGAAGAATTTCCAACAGGTGAAGAAATACAGGAACCGAAACGTTATAGGGCAAGTTAGCAACTAATACAGTTGGGTTAACCGGTAAATTCTTTAACGCCAGCGCATCTTGATTTATAACCGTTAAATTATTTGCACCTTCGCTGTGCGCAGCGGTGGTAATTGGCAGCTGGTTAGCTAAGCGCGAATCAATTTCAACCGCAACGACACTGGCGGCTTCTTCCATCAGCGCTAAGGTGAGCGAGCCCAGCCCTGGACCAATTTCTAAAGCAATATCAGTTGAAGTAATTCCGGCGGTCCGCACAATCTTTCGACAGACATTGGCGTCAATTACAAAATTTTGGCCGAGCGATTTAGAAGGTTTTAAATCTAATTTCTCAGCTAGCGCGCGAATTTCTGCAGCGCCCAGTAAGGTCATAAAGTTGATCCTGCAGCAAAAGAGCCAAATATTCGCTCGGCGTTATCAGAGAGTGCTTGCGCTAAAGTTCCGACACTTTCATTACGTTCTTCAGCCATTGCGCGCACAATATTTGCAATCTGCGCTGGAGTATTAAGTGCTCCTCGGTTGGGCATTGGGGATAGAAATGGTGAATCTGTTTCAACAAGTAATTGTTGATGCGGCACTAATTTCACTGCTTCACGCAAGTCAGGTGCGTTCTTAAAAGTTAACGTCCCTGCGAAAGAGAGTATGTATCCGCGATCAATACAGATCTTCGCCATCGCTACATCCCCAGAGAAACAGTGAAATACCGTCTTCTCTGGTGCGCCAACTTCAAGCAAGATAGATAGAACATCATCGTGCGAATCGCGGTCGTGAATTACTAAAGCTTTATTTGTTTTCTTAGCCAGTTCAATGTGCCACTTAAAGGAATCTTGTTGGCGCTTGCGAAGTTCTGGAGGTGTGCGGAAGTAATCCAGACCGGTTTCACCAATTGCTCGCACTCGCGGATGAGCGGCAAGTTCTTCAATTATCTTTAGATCCGCATCCATATCAGCGACAATTGGGGCTTCATTAGGATGCAACGCAACTGCAGCTAAAACGCGATCGTTAAAATGTTCGGCCGCTGCTACGCACCATTTAGATTGTTCTGCTGAATACCCAACTTGCACAACGCGATCAACGCCAGCGGCTTTGGCATCATCTAATACTTTTCTTACTGCATCAGAATCTGGCGCGCTATCTGTGACAATTTCTAAGTGCGCGTGGGAATCAACAGTAGGAACTGGTAACGGTTTTGGCGCTGGTGCCAGCGGGCGATCAATATCGCGATTGTGGCGATCTGCCATAGAAAATTACTCTTTAATCTCGAGTCGTGGAAAGAGAACTGGAGTCTTGGTGACGATAGTTCCTTCAGGTAGCTGTCCCCAAGTGGCAACATCGGAGATAACTTGCGCACCGAGTGCTCCAATTGATTTATTTGCACCCAAGCTTTCCCAGAGAATTACTGTTGTTGCTGGCATTACTGGATGCAATAAGACGGCTAGTGCACGTAAAGATTCTGCTGTGTTATACAAAACTTCATTTAATTCACTTCTGTTAGCTTCATCTTTAGCCAATATCCAAGGCTCTTTTTCGGTGACATAGCCATTTACTTTTTTGCAGAAATCCATAACAGCAGTGATCCCGCCTTGGAAATCTAACTTCACAATCGCGGCATCTGCCTTAGCCACTGTTGTGGCAAGTGCCTGCGATAAACCAGCATCTTTAGCAACTTTAGGAACTTTGCCATCGCAATATTTTTCAATCATCGCCGCTAAACGAGAAGCCAAATTGCCAAAGTCATTGGCTAGTTCAGATGTGTAGCGCGCTGACATATCTTCCCAAGAGAACGATCCGTCGCTGCCAAAGGGAATTGCCCGCAAGAAGTAGTAACGGAAAGCATCTACACCAAAGTGATCGGTGATATCTGATGGCGCGATACCGGTGAGCTTGCTCTTGCTCATCTTTTCACCGCCAACGAGTAGCCAACCGTGAGCAAAAACTTTCTTTGGGACAGCAATTCCTGCCGCCATCAACATTGCCGGCCAAATAACTGCGTGAAAACGTAAAATGTCTTTTCCGACTAAGTGAACATCTGCGGGCCAGGTCTGCGCAAATTTCTTTCCGCCTTCACTATCTGGCGCATCGGTTAAGCCCACCGCTGTCGCATAGTTAAGCAAAGCGTCAAACCAAACATAAACAACTTGATCGGTATCCCAAGGAACCGGAATTCCCCAATCAAAAGTTGAACGAGATATTGAGAGATCCGAAACTCCACCTTCTAGGAAAGATACAACTTCGTTTCGCGCACTCTCTGGTTGGCAAGCATCGGGATTTGCGCGGTAATGCTCAAGAAGTGGTTCGACAAACGCGGATAGTTTAAAGAACCAGTTATTTTCGTTTACCAATTCGATCGGTTTACTGTGGATCGGACAGAGTTTTTCTCCATCGGCATCAATTAGATCACCTGGTAATTTAAATTCTTCGCAGCCAACGCAATATGGGCCTTCATATTTACCAGCGTAAATATGGCCAGCATCTTTTAGCGATTGCAGGAATTTTTGTACTCGCTCGGTATGGCGTGGTTCAGTCGTGCGAATGAAATCATCATTTGCGATATTTAACGCTTCCCAATTAGGTTTCCAGGCATCGGCAACCAACTTATCGACCCAAGCCTGTGGCGCAACTTTATTTTCTTCAGCCGTGCGCATTACTTTCTGCCCGTGCTCATCTGTTCCGGTTAAGAACCAGACTGATTCACCGCGTTGACGATGCCAACGAGTCAGTACATCGCCAGCCACCGTTGTATATGCATGGCCAATGTGTGGCGCATCATTTACATAGTAAATCGGCGTTGTTAGATAAAAAGACTTCACGAGCGCATCTTATTCGCATCAACTACCGCTGCATAAACAATCCGCTTAGGAAGGTCGAATTCATCTGCCACCGTGGAAATTGCGCTCTTTCGGTCCATTCCGGCCGCCTCAAATTCGCGCACGCGGGCGACCATATCTTCTGCAGATTTTTCTGCAGTGCCTACTTCGGCACCTGCAATAACTAGTGTGATCTCACCCAATACTTCTTTACTCGTCGCCCATTGCAGAAGTTCGGCAAGTGAGCCACGAATAGTTTCTTCGTAAGTCTTTGTCATCTCACGACAGATCGCGCCTCGACGATTATTGCCGAAGATTGTTTTGGCATCTTGCAAAGATTCAACCAGGCGATGCGGAGCTTCGAAAAAGACCATAGTCCGTTCTTCAAATCGCAACGCTTCGAATGTTGCTTGGCGTGCGCCAAGTGTGCGCGGTGTAAATCCTTCAAAGGTAAAGCGATCTGTTGCTAGCCCAGATAAGGCAATAGCCATTACGGGTGCACTTGGCCCAGGAATAACTCTCACTTCTAAATTCTCAGCCATGGCATCACGGGCTAAACGAAATCCGGGATCACTAATAGTTGGCATTCCTGCATCGGAGACAACTAAAACGTTCTTGCCAGTTCGCAGGTATTGCAAAATCTCTTCACTTCGTTCGGTTTCATTTCCATCAAAGAAAGAAATTACTTTGCCGGTAAATGTCACACCGATATCTGAACATAAACGATGAAAGCGGCGCGAATCTTCAGCGGCAATAATTTCAGCGCCCGCGATTGCATCTTTTAGGCGCGGGCTAGCGTCAAAGGGATTTCCCAGAGGGGTTGCCGCCATCGTTAAAGCCATAGGTACATCCTCTCAGTACGCTACGCATGTGAAAACCCGCATCGGCGTCGCAGCGATCGCCTTATTTGCACTCCTCCTGCGGCTGCTCAACTTGGGAACTCCCAAAGGTTTTATATTCGATGAGGTTTATTACGTTGATGGTGCGCGCGATTATCTGAAATACGGCGTAGAAGTAACTGGTGCGGATCCAGAATTTGTAGTCCATCCCCCAGTCGGCAAATGGTTAATCGCACTCGGTATCAAGATATTTGGCAATAACGAGTTCGGTTGGCGTTTTATGGGGGCTCTGTTCGGATCAGTGATGGTCATTTTAATTGCCCTGATTGCACAACGTTTATTTCGAAATACTTTCCTAACAATTTCTGCCAGCGCGCTAATTGCGATGGATGGTTTAGCCCTGGTTCATTCGCGCACCGCGCTACTAGATATTTACTTGTCTTTCTTTGTTTTGTTAGCCACATACTTTTTTGTAATGCGCTGGCATTGGTGGACGGGCCTGGCCCTCGGATTAGCAGTTGCGACAAAATGGAGCGGGCTATATTTTTTGGCGCTCTTTGCCGTAATCGCACTTTATCGAGTATTTACTCTTCACACTGGGCGAGAACTTATAAAGCCAACTTTAAAAATTTCTCTGCAATATGCAGTACTTCCGACCGCAATTTATTTTTCTTCTTGGATCGGTTGGTTCACATCAAACCGAGGATGGGCGCGTGATTACTCTTCTAATATAATTACCTCATTCTTTTACTACCACTCGCAGATGTTAGGTTTTCATACCGGTTTGGTAGAAAAACACTCCTACGAAGCAAATCCCTGGAGTTGGCTAGTCCTGGGGCGCCCGACTTCGTTTTACTATCAATCGCCAAAGAACTGTGGCGCAGATAATTGCGCTCAAGAAGTCTTGGCGCTAGGAACGCCATTTTTATGGTGGGTTGGCACAATCGCACTTGCTGTTGTAATTGGATTTTGGATTAGGTCATTTGCCCAAAGACGTTATGAGCCATCACTAAATATAATTATTGCTGGAATCGCTGCTGGTTATCTACCTTGGTTCTTCTTTCAAGAACGCACCGTTTTCTCTTTCTACGCAATCGTCTTTCAACCATTCTTAATCCTTGCAATTATTTACTGTGCTTACATTGCTCTGCTTCACTTTAAAAACAGCCGTAATACCTATGTTTTTATTGGATTTGTTGGAATAGCGATTTTTAGCAACTTTATTTACTTCTTGCCGCTATTTACCGGCGATGTAATTACCTATGATTCATGGCAGGCCCGCATGTGGCTGCCATCCTGGATCTAGCCTTTATTCGTTAGCAGCGCGATTTTCTTTAAGTCGAGCGACCGCCTCATCGGCGAGCTGCTGATCAAAAATTTCATCTCGTGATGGCGCGGCTGCAGCGAGGGCTTCGCGTTCGAGTCTTTCTTGTTCTTCACTCCACTGTCCAGGTGTGGTTAGGTCAATTACTCGCTTTGGCACAATCGCCTTCGGAGCATTTACATAAGTTGGTACCGGAACAGAATTTGGTTGCCATTCACCGCGAGCCGCTGCACTACCTTTCGGCAAAATTGTTACTCCAGTTAATTCACGTTCAGTAAGTGGAATCCAATGTTCAGTACTTTGTTTTGGAGCAACCACTTCTGACAAATTGGTTGACGAAACACCAGCAGTACTGCGATGCAGTTGTGTTACGCGACGTCGTTGCGTGCGTTCGGTATTGCTTTGATGGCGAACATGCGCCAGATACAATACAAAGGCAACTACCGGGATTCCAATAAATGAAATTGCAAGAGTCTGCATAACTGCACCCACTATCGTCATAACGAATGAAACTGTAATAAGTGTGAAAATAATTCGACGGCGCAGAAGTTGTTGTGCAACTTTTGCTTCATGATCTAAATCTGTATGAATAACTCCGGTTCCGGAACTTCCGCCAGGAGAATTGCTGGCAACTATGCGAAGCGCGCTTTTATATCTTTCAACGCTCTTTCCGGAGAACTCATTTCTATCGTGGACCCAGCGTGGGAGGAAGTAAGCCACCCACATGCCAATTATCAATAGATAGATGATTCCTGAAGCCATGATGAACCAAGGTTACGGGAGCACCCTGCTTACTCTGTGGATTTAGAGGGCTAAATTACCTGAGTATTTTCTTTGACGTAACAGACGTGGTCGCGCCAACTTCCATCTATATGTAAATAGCGCGGCCGTGCACCCTCAAATAGATAGCCTGCTTTTTCAGCTACTCGAATTGAAGGCAAGTTTTCAGGACGGATATTTATTTCTAACCGATGCAATTTGAGGGCGCTAAAGCCAAAATCTGTAACTAACTGAACTGCTTTCGTTGTAAATCCACGATTGGCATATGCGCGGTCAATCCAATATCCGATGTGTGCACCACGCATGGCCCCATACATCACACCTCCCATTGTTATTTGGCCGATCAAATTCTTACCTTGACTATTTATATGCCAGATGGCCAACGCATATGAACGCCCCTGCCGACCTTCGCGGCGATGCCAACTGACCATTTCGAAGAATGTGGGCAGACTTTTCGAACCGGTTTCACCTGGCACTTGAGGAAGTGTGGCTTCCCATTCGGATAGCCAATCTCGATTCTCATTGCGAACGTTGAGCCAGCGTTTACGATCTCGCCAACGAAGTGGTTGCAAAACTAACTCTCCCGAATTTAAATAAACGGGCCAATTCTCAGACATTTATCTAATCCGATTTTAAATATATCGACGTTCGAGTACGACGACTGTGACATTTGAACCTGCCACGATTTTTACATCGCCTTCAGGTACAGCAATAAATGCGTTGGCATCAGAAAGAGTGGTCTGCTCATCTTGCACACTTGAGCCTTGATCCAGTAGCGGCATAACTGATTTGCCATCTTCAGATAGAACTGCTCGGATGTAAGAACGTTTATCACTGGTAGAAGTAATTGCCTTTTCTAGTTTTGCCTTTACTGATGGGCGGTGAATCGTAGATGCGCCCAGCATTGTGCGAATCATTGGGCGGATGAATAGTTCAAAAGAAATGTAAGCGGCAACCGGATCACCCGGCAGAGTTACGACCGGAGTTTTGTCTGGTCCTATAACTCCAAAGTTATGTCTTCCGCTAGATTCAATTGCGATATCTACAGTCGTAATCTCGCCCATTGCCGCCAAAGTTCGCGTGATTAAATCAAAGGAATCATCTTTGCGTTCACCGCTGATAATTATTAAATCAGCACGGACAAGTTGATCTTCAATGACTGCTTGAAGTTGGGCTTCATCATCTGGAATTGTGTGAACACGGTAGGCAACTGCACCAACTTCGCGTACTGCGGTGGTCAGAAGCCAAGAATTAGTTTCGTACTCTTCGCCTTCTTTTAACTCTTTACCTGGCTCGACTAGATCTGGCCCCGCCGAAAGTACAACTACGCGAGGATGAGGGCGCGTTGGGAGATTGTCGCGACCAATTGAGGCAGCTAAACCAATTTGAGTGGAACGAATACGTGAACCAGATTTCAAAACAAGGCGTTCGCCCGCATAGATATCTTCGGCGAGAGTTGCCCCGTGCGCATCTAGTAACGACATGCTGAAAGGTTCAAGCGGTCGGCATATCGCTATAAGAGAGGAAAGGAACTCATCTACGCGCATACGATCTGACATAATTAGCAACAATACTTCTTGAGTAACCAAATATTGGGGATTTACGTGAGCGCATCGAGTGAGAAAGCCGATCTCCGCAATCGCTATCGCTTTGAACGGCGCGAAAGATATCTAGATCACTCATTTTCTTACCTTGCGGCTTCACTCGAATTTACAAAAGCGACGAATATCGCAAGTTATATCTCTTATGGCGATGAACCGAACACGACAGAATTAAATGCCAGACTTCTTAAGAACGGGAAGTCGCTCTATCTTCCAAGAATTATCGGTGAAGAACTTGAATGGGTGCAGTGGCAAGGCGATGCCAATCAGTTAGCTCCCAGCAAGTTATCGAAGAATATTTTGGAACCCACCGGACCGGCTATTTCTGACCAATCGAAAATTGAATTAATCGTTGTCCCTGCACTTCGAATAGATCGATCAGGTTATCGATTGGGACAAGGCGGAGGATTTTATGATCGAGCGCTCACAAAGTTAAGCACTTGGAGTATTGGATTGATTCATCCAGATGAAATTTCTAGCGAAGATTTGCCCCGCGAAAGTTTTGATATTCCGCTTAACGCCGCTGCTACACCTGATTTACTGCTACGTTTTAAAAATTAATTTGCAGGTAAATTTCGGGCCATCACGATTCTTTGAATTTGATTTGTTCCTTCATAAATTTGCGTAAGTTTGGCATCGCGCATCATTCGTTCTACTGGATAGTCAGAAACGTATCCGTATCCACCTAAAACTTGCACCGCATCTTGCGTAACTTTCATAGCCACATCACTGGCAAAGGTTTTACTTGCCGCGGAGAAGAATTTGAGGTCTTTATCGCCACGTTCGCTGCGGGCGGCAGCGGCATAAGTTAATTGACGCGCTGCTTCGATATTCATTGCCATATCGGCCAACATAAATTGAATGCCTTGAAAATCGAAAATTTCTTTTCCAAACTGCTTGCGCTCATGTGAATATTTAGCGGCAACATCGAGTGCACCTTGTGCGATTCCTAAAGCCTGTGCGGCGATCGTGATTCGTGTGTGATCAAGCGTATCCATGGCGAGTGCAAAACCTGCACCTACTTCACTGATTCGGCGATCATCACCGATGGTTACGTTATCGAAATAGACTTCGCGAGTAGGAGATCCGCGAAATCCCATCTTCTTCTCTGGCGCACCAAATGAAACACCGGCATCAGATTTTTCAACTATAAATGCGGTAATTCCTTTAGAACCTTTACTTGGATCAGTTTGCGCGATGACGGTGTAGAACTCTGAAACTCCGGCATTTGAAATCCACTTCTTGCTGCCATTAATCATCCAATTATCACCTTTGCGCTCTGCTTTTGTTTTTAGCGCGGATGCATCTGAACCAGCTTCAGATTCTGAGAGGCAATATGAAAATCCGCTTCCTTTTGCTAACTGCGGTAGCCAACGTTCTTTCTGTTCCTTGCTGCCACTTAAAATTAGCGGAAGTGATCCGAGTTTATTTACGGCGGGAATTAACGAAGATGACGCACAGACGCGTGCTACTTCTTCAATAATTATTACAGTGGCCAGGGCATCTGCGCCTTCTCCACCAAATTCTGTTGGAACATGTGCCGCGCTTAGGCCTGCTTTAAGTAAAGCATCGGCAGCTTCTTGCGGATAGCGATGGTCTTCATCAACTGCAGCGGCATGCGGTGCAATTTCTTTTTCGGCCAAAGCGCGCGCACTTGCACGTAAGTCGTTGTATTCCGAAGGCAACGCATACAGATCGTTGGTTGTCATTTATTTCGTTCCGTATCCTTTGCCGCTAATGAAGTTAGGTAGGCATTGTATTGTGCAAGTTCATCGGGTTCACCCATTGCAGCCAAGCGCGCTTCATTTCGATCAATACGTTTACTTTCCCGCTTGTCATCGCGCATCCACTGAATAAAAGTCGCAATCAGCGCTAGCAAAATTGGAATCTCCCCCATTGCCCAGGCAATGGAGCCACCTGCCCGCTGATCGGCAAGAGAGTCTAGGTTCCAAGGAGTTTGTAGCGATGCAAAATACCCTTGATCAATCACGGTTGAAGTAGAAATCAAAGCAACTGCGAAAAATGCATGAATGCTCATTGCGGCAAAGAGAATAACTATTCGAACAATATGTGGCACTTTTCTTGGGTTGGGATCAATCCCAATTATTACGTGAAAGAAGAGAATGCCGGCCAACAAGAAATGAACGCTCATTACCAAATGACCAAGGTGTGATTGCATCAAATTTCCAAATAACGGCGTCATATATAAAGCGAAGAGTGAACCATCAAAGAGCGCCAATATCACCACTGGATTAGTAAAAATCCCGGCTGGCTTGGAATGCAATAGTGCGATCAACGTTCCGCGCACCCCGCGTTCTTCTTCATTTCGTCCCTGCGGCAATGTGCGAAGTGCCAAAGTAATTGGTGCACCTAAAACAATTCCTATCGGTGCAATCATGCCCAAAGCCATATGAGCAATCATGTGATACTCAAAAGAGAATTTAGCGTAAACACCTAAGCCACCACTTGTTGCATAATCAATAAAACTAATTCCGAGTGCGAATGCGACTGTGCGTCCTACCGGCCACTTATCACCGCGACGCGACAAGATAACTACGCCTTTTATATAAAGTGCAACGGCGGTGATTAAGACGCCGATCATCAATGCATCTGGGTCATATAGTGAAATCAAGCGCCATAGATTTGGTGGCGCAGGGGTCGCCATTCCTGCGATAGCTAAACCAGGATCTAAAGTCGCACTTTCTGCGCGCAATGGTGGCTGCATATTGGAAAGGCGAGAACCAACCAAAACGGCAACGAGCATTATTGTCACTTCAACAAATAAAATGCGGCTGAGATTTTTTAAGGTGATCTGCCATTTACCAGATAATTGTTTACGGTTTAGATATCCAAAATAAATTAGCACCGCGGTGAGAACAACTTTAAGAATTACTAAGCGGGCGTAGTTTGAGCTCCAAGCGCTCTGAAAGTTAAGTCTGGTCCAAGCATTTGCGCTACCGCTGGCCACAACTGCAATAACCGACCAGAGCGCTAGCGCGCTAAAGCGCGGCAGAGCAACGGCGCGATCAGCAGCGGAAAGAACTGTTATTGCAATCAGCCCACCAACCCAGAAAGTAAGTGCAACAACGTGAACAATTAAAGAACCAATGGCTAAAGCGTGTGATCCGCTGGAGGCCGAGTGGCTAGCAAATATCGGTGCGATTACTGCAATTAAAGATAGAAGCAGAAGGGCGTTAGTGGCTGCAACGGTGCGTATTCGCACGACCAGGGCGCAGACAATCAGCGCCAGACAAAATTGAATGAACATATATTTTCCGAGGTCGATCTGAGAAAGAAAAGAGCGTAGCGACGTTGGATCTAGAGCCCCTGTTAGAGAAGTTCCCAAAATATTTGCCAGCGTTGTCAATATATTTAAACCTTGGCCTAGCACCCAAGTAAGTGAAGTTAGCGCTGCCGTGTTTCGAAGTGCTTTTGCAGATTTAGATAATTTACCGGCGTCATCGATTAAGAAGAATGCCATCGCCAATAAGAGGCCAACGGTTGCAAAACTTGCGGTAAGTGAAATGAACTTACCAACTGTGGTCAACGAGGCAATCAGTGGACCAGCAGAAGTTGGATCTGCTGCCAGAAAGATCATCTCTCTTTAAATATCTTTCGAGCGTAAAGTGCAAGCGTGACTAGTACAACAAAGGAGAGAACAAGTAATCCAATAACAAAGAGATTGGTTCCAAAATCACTTCCCTCAGCTTTTGCCGGCGTTGAAGGCACAACCTCCTCCGGTGTAGAAATAGATGTCGAGGAGAAATTAAAATTAAATGAACCGACCAGTGGAACATCCATTTCAGAGAGGATGTTGTAGCTAACTTTATAAGAACCTGATTCGGTGATTGGTTTCATCCCAATAATGATCTCGTTTTCTGCAACGGTGAGCGTTCCATCATCAACGCGACGTCCAGCGGGGTCAGTAACTGTTATTTCATTTCCCATATCCATCGGCGTAATCTCAACAGTAATTGTGACTGCACTCGGTGCAACTTTTAACGTTGCTCCTGCGATTGGAGATGTTGCAACAAGTGAATTAGCCAGGGCGGGACCTGCCATAAATACAGAAATGCCAATTGCGCCAATAAGTGCCGCAATACGCTTCACTTTAAACCTGCCTTCGCTGCGAGAGTGGTCTCAATTCGCCTCTATAGTCTCACTTCCTTAGACTGATCCACTAGTCCCCAGGGATGTGATTTAGGAAAGGAGTGAGCACAAGTGCCTACATATCAATACCAATGTTCTGCCTGTGAACACGCCTTCGAAGCCTTTCAAAGCTTTTCTGAAGATCCCCTGACTGTTTGCCCAGAATGTAAGGGCGAAGTTCGCAAAGTTTATTCAGCAGTCGGAGTCGTATTTAAGGGATCAGGTTTTTATAAAACTGATTCAGCAACAAAACCTGCAGCACCTGTAACTCCTGCAAAATCAGATTAATTAATCGTCGTGATGGGGCGGTTTATCGCCCTTAATTTCATCTTCTCTTCGTCGCGCATCACTTTGATCTTCGCGCGGATCACTTTCGTCCTGTGTGGTTGCTGGGAAAAGTTCACTCACGATCGACTTTACCCCTCAATCTTAAATACCAATTTGCCTAACTAAGGATGATCCTACAGAATTAAACAGTGTTTGAACGCCTAGGCCATCTATTAGTCCGCCGCAGTAAAGTGGTCTTAATTGTATTTACGGTCACGATTCTGGCCGCGGGTGGAATTGGCTCACTCGCCTTTGGAAAACTTGATTCAGGTGGTTACTCAGATCTATCGAGTGAATCGGCAAAAGCTGCAACTTATCTAACAGAGAAATTTGGCGTGGTCGAACCGGTTGCTGTTCTTGTGGTCGATACCGGTGATAAAGCGGTCGATGATCCGCAAATTTCACAGGCTGCAATCGCACTTGAAAAGAAGCTTTCACAAGTACCCGGCGTATCTAAAACACTTTCTTTCTGGTCAACCGGCGGCGCTGCGAGTATGAAATCAACTGATGGAAAGGCTGCCTTCCTCTTTGCGTATGCAAGTTTAAAGTCAAATGATTTTGGTCAACTTGGGGAAATTGGTAAAGAAATTCAAAGTAAGTTTGATGGCGTTAACGGAGATCTCACTGTTTACGCATCTGGTACTGGGGTTATTACCTATGCCATCAACCATAAAATAGAAAAAGACTTGTTGTTGGCTGAATCAATCGCGATTCCTTTGACCTTCTTGCTGTTGGCTTTTGTATTTGGCGCACTTGTTGCTTCAGCAATGCCGCTGGTAGTTGGTGTTAGCGCGATTCTGGGCGCGTTCCTTATTATTTATATTTTTACGCTCTTTACCAATGTCAGCATTTTTGCGCTGAATTTAATTACCGGCCTTGGCCTCGGACTTGGTATTGATTATGCGCTTTTGATGGTCAACCGTTTTCGCGAAGAGTTACACGGTGGAAAGAGCGTTGAAGATTCAGTCGTAGCAACAGTAAATTCTGCCGGCAAAACGGTCTTCTATTCTGGTCTCACAGTTCTAGTAACTTTAAGTGCGCTTATATTCTTCCCGCTCGATTTCTTAAAGTCTTTTGGTTATGCCGGTGTTAGCGTTGTTTCACTCGCCGTAATCGGTGCGCTTGTTCCACTTCCTGCGATTATGGCGCTCTTGGGACATAAAATTGATAAAGGTGTAGTGCGCAAATCAGGAATCACACCAAAAGAAGATGGACGTTGGGCGCACACCGCTCGAAATGTTATGCGCCGTCCCGTTCCGGTTGTTATTGGTTCATTACTTGTCTTAGGTATCTTTGCCGCGCCAATTACTAACATTGCATTTGCCCAAGTTGATTCCAGGGTTCTGCCAAAGAGTGATCCCGCTGCCATTGGTTCTGCAAAAATTCTGGAAAGATTCGATGGCTTTGAAGGAAGTCCAATTGAGGTAGTAGTTCCCAATGGAGTTGGCAAAGAAGTGCAAGTGAGTGCTTACCTTGCAGAAGTTCAAAAAGTTGATGGCATTGCCCGCATATCTCCGATTGAAACTTACGGAAATGATTTACGAATTCAAGTTATCCCATCGAAGGGATCGCGCACATTAGCTGCTGAGAAAATAATCCACGACATTCGCGATATTCCTAAGCCCGCCGGAACGTTAATTGGCGGTGCAGCAGCGGACTTCACTGATGCACAAGATGGCATTGCGCGCACACTTCCTTGGGCTTTGGGATGGATCGCCTTCTGGGTAATGATTCTTATCTTTATATTTACCGGTTCGATAATTCTGCCAATAAAGGCTGTCCTGCTAAATGGACTTTCGTTGGTGGCAACCCTTGGTGTAATCACGTGGGTATTTATTGATGGAAATCTAAAGTGGCTCCTTGGTGATTTCACAGTAACTGGTGCGCTAGACACTGGCACGGTAATCCTTGTTGCAGTTGTTGTATTCGGACTTTCCATGGACTACGAACTATTCTTGCTCTCACGAATTCGTGAAGAACACATGGCAGGCAAGAGCAATATCGAATCTGTTGCTGTTGGTCTGCAACGCTCTGCGCGCATAATCACCGCAGCAGCCTTGCTCTTAGCCGTGGTCTTCGCCGCTTTCATGATCAGTGGAGTTACATCCATCAAGATGATGGGCTTCGGAGTTTCTTTCGCAGTGTTACTTGATGCGACGTTAATCCGCGCCTTGTTAGTTCCTGCCTTGATGCGCTTATTCGGCGAAAGTAATTGGTGGGCTCCAAAGCCGTTACGTCGCTTCACTATTACGCATTAATTTCTATATAAAGGGCGCTGCCTCTATCCTTTAGGTATGGATCTCATCGCAACTCTGCAATGTGCGGATCAACCTGGCATTGTCCATGCGATGACGAGCGCGGTTCTTAACTGCGGCGGAAACATTATTGAGAATCAGCAATACACAGATCACACAACAAATACTTTTGTAATGCGCACTCGCTTTGAAACCTCACAAGGCATGGCAGTAGCCCAAACTAGCCTCAACGGTGAGCTAGGAAAGTTCGCACCAGCACTTCATATCCGTGAAACTGCCAATAAGCCACGCGCGCTGATCTTGGTCACCAAAGAGAGCCACTGCTTACGAGATTTGATGTATTTGCTCGAACTCGGCGAACTGCCTATTCAAATACCAATAGTTGTTTCCAACCGTGAAGATCTCAAGCAACTCGTTGAATCACACGGAATTCCATTTATGTATCTGCCAATTGATGCTGGCAACAAGGCAGCACAAGAGAAGGTTTTGATTGCTAAGGTAAAAGAACTCGAAATAGATTTCGTCGTCTTGGCGCGTTATATGCAGATTCTATCCGCTGATTTTTGCAACGCAATGCCAGGCAAAATTATTAATATTCATCACTCATTCTTGCCGGGATTTAAAGGTGCAAAGCCTTACCACCAAGCGCACGAGCGCGGTGTAAAGATCATTGGTGCAACTGCGCACTTTGTAACCGCTGATTTAGATGAAGGCCCAATCATTGAGCAAGATGTTGCTCACGTGACACATTCATCGACACCAGATGAATTAATCGCACTTGGCCGAGATATCGAGCGCCGTGTTCTTGCAAAGGCAGTAAAACTCTATGCCGAAGATCGCATATTTATTGTTGGACAACGCACAATTATTTTTAGTTAATTTTAAGGAATTGTGTCCCCGGCGGGAGTTGAACCTGCGACCTACCGCTTAGGAGGCGGTTGCTCTATCCACTGAGCTACGGGGACTTACGGGAAAACTAATTTAACTTGGCAAAGGTTATCTCTATCGCTAACCTAGGTGTAACACGCTCAATATCGATCGTGCGGATTACAGAACGAAAGGCCACCCATGAAAGCGCTCGTTATCGGCGCAGGCGGAGTTGGCAGGGCAATTGCAAATATCGCATCGCGACGTCCATTTATTACCTCAATGGTTATTGCAGATCGCCACCTGTCGCGCGCAGAAGAAGCAGTCGTAAGAGTAAAAGACCCTCGTTTTTCTGCGGCTGAGGTAAACGCGGCTGAGCTTGAAGATATTCGTGCACTAATTCGCAAAGCCAATCCAGATATCGTAATAAACGCTGTAGATCCACGCTTTGTTATGCCAATCTTTTTGGCTTGCGAAATTGAAAACAAGAATTACATGGATATGGCGATGTCCTTATCTCGCCCTCATCCACATTATCCAAACTCTGAAACTGGCGTAAAGCTGGGCGATGAACAGTTCGCACGCGATTGGAACTGGTGCGAAAGAGGAACTTACGCAATCGTTGGTATGGGTATTGAACCTGGAATGAGCGATGTCTTTGCAAAGTATGCATCTGAACATCTCTTCTCGCGTATCGATGAAATCACTGTTCTCGATGGTTCTAATTTAGTAGTTGAAGGAGCTGATTTCGCTCCATCATTTTCTATCTGGACAACAATTGAAGAGTGTTTGAATCCTCCTTTGGTTTGGGAAGATGGTCGTGGCTGGTTCACCACTGAGCCATTTAGTGAACTCGAAGTCTTTGATTTCCCAGAAGGAATCGGACCTGTTGAATGCGTAAATGTGGAACACGAGGAAGTTGTGCTGATTCCACAGAAAGTTGATGCCAAGAAAGTAAATTTCAAGTATGGGCTTGGTGCGCAATTCATAACGACGTTAAAGACAATTCATATGCTCGGTTTAGATCGCAAAGAGACGGTCGAAGTTCAAGGTCACTCCGTGTCACCGCGAGATTTGTTGGCGGCATCACTGCCTGATCCGGCCACACTTGGTTCGCGCATGAAAGGTAAAACTTGTGCAGGAACTTTGGTTAAAGGACTTGATAAAAGTGGTAAACCATATGCCTGCTACATTTATAACGTCGTAGATAACGAATGGTCAATGGCAAATTACGGTGACCAAGCAGTTGTGTGGCAGACCGCGATCAATCCAGTAATTGCCATGGAGTTATTACATAACGGTACTTGGAAGCCTGAAGGCGTCAATGGCCCTGAGTGGTTTGCAGCTAAGCCGTTCCTGGAACTACTAGAAGAATATGGAACTACTTGGCATATTCGCGAGGAATCGAGCACAGGAATCTCAATTGAGGAGTTAGCCATCTAAGAAATGGTGAACTTAAATGGCTAAGGAAGTTCACTTTGATGTAGTCGTCATTGGTTCGGGTTTTGGTGGATCGGTTACCGCTCTGAGATTGCGCGAAAAAGGCTATTCGGTTGCGGTTCTAGAAGCAGGAAAGAGATTTGCGGATAAGGACTTCCCTAAGACTTCTTGGAGAGTAAATAAGTTTCTATTTGCGCCACAACTCGGCTGTTACGGAATTCAGCGAATTCATTTCCTTCCAGATGTTCTGGTGCTCTCTGGTGCAGGTGTAGGTGGCGGTTCTTTGGTTTATGCAAATACTTTGTATCAACCGGGTGATAAATATTTTCAAGATCCACAATGGGCGCAGATAACTGATTGGAAGCGCGAACTAGAGCCTTGGTATGACCAAGCACGCCGCATGTTGGGAGTAGAAGAGAATCCTTATTTCTCGCCCAGTGATGCTGCGATGAAAGTTGCCGCAGAGAAAATGGGCGTTGCTGACACATTTAAAATGGCGCCACTCGGTATTTATTTTGGAAAAGGTGAAGGTAAGCCAGCGAGTGATCCGTACTTCGGCGGCAAAGGTCCAGATCGAGTTGGCTGCACAAATTGCGGTGAATGTATGACTGGTTGTCGCCACAACGCGAAGAACACCTTGCCAAAGAATTATTTGGGGTTGGCTGAAGGTGCGGGCGCGAAAGTATTTCCGATGACAACAGTCACTGAATTTTCCGAACGCAGTGATGGTAAATGGGAAGTAAAAACTGTTAAGACTGATAGCTGGGACGGATCTCGCGGCACAACATTTATTGCGACAGATCTGGTTGTTGCAGCCGGCACATTTAATACCCAAAAACTCCTGCATAAGATGAAGCGAAAGAATCTGCCTAATCTCTCCGATCGATTAGGAGAACTCTCGCGCACAAATAGCGAAGCGCTAACTGGTGCGCTGATGAATAGCCGAGAGATAGATTTCAGCCGCGGCGCAGCGATTACATCTTCTTTCTTCCCCGATGAACATACCCACGTAGAACCAGTGCGTTATGGCAAAGGCAGCAACTTTATGGGGCTGCTGCAAACGATAATGACCGATGGATATACCGGAAAAGAACGGCGCAGGCATTGGTTAAAGCAATTTATTGCTCGGCCATCTTTATTGGCACGAATTATAAATGTGCGGCACTGGAGTGAGAAAACAGTTATCGCACTTGTTATGCAGGATGTGGACTCTTCAGTCACGGTAAAGGGCAAGCGCGGCATCTTTGGCTTTAAGTTAACGTCTAAGAACAACAGCGATCACCCGAATGCGACTTATATTCCTGCTGCCAACGAGGCGGTGCGCCATGTTGCTAATGAATACGGCGGAATTGCTGGTGGACACATTGGCGATCTAATCAGCGCACCATTTACTGCGCATTTTGTTGGCGGATGTGTAATCGGCGCGGATGTGAAATCTGGTGTGATCGATGCCTACCATCGCGCCTTTAATTATCCGACTTTGCATGTCGTCGATGGTTCAACGATTACAGCAAACTTGGGAGTTAATCCATCTCTGACAATTACTGCTCAGGCAGAGCGCGCAATGTCACTTTGGCCAAATAAGGGCGAAATAGAAGAACGTCCCACACAAAGTGATCCGTACAAGTATCTTCAGCCAATTAAACCTAACTATCCGGTTGTGCCCGTCGGTGCACACGGCGAACTTAGATAGCGGAGGCATAATGAAAAAGTGGGCTCTAGTTACTGGCGCTACCGCTGGAATTGGCGAGAGTTTTACGCGCTTACTTGCCGCCGAAGGATTTAATTTGGTTTTGGTCGCGCGTGATGAAGTCAGGCTTAACGAGCGCGCCGCTGGGTTGAAAGAAAAATACGGTGCAGATTCAATTGTGATCGTTGCAGATTTAGCAACTGAGTCAGGTTGTTCCAAGGTTGAAGATTTCATCGCAGGCAATGAAGTTGAAGTCTTGATCAACAACGCTGGCTTCGGAATCAATAAGCTCTTCACAATGAGTGACTTGGCTAAGGAAGAAGAGGTTCTAAAAGTTTTGGTTCGTACCCCAATGAGGCTGATGCACGTTGCACTTCCTAAGATGAAAGAACGTAACTCAGGAGTGGTAATCAATGTTTCATCGGTTGCAAGTTTTATTGCCGGCGGTGCCTACAGCGCTTCCAAGTCATATCTAACTGTCTTGTCTGAATCTTTACATACCGAACTATCTGCTACGAATATTAAGGTTTCAGCGCTTTGCCCGGGATTTACCCGAACTGAATTTCATCAACGAGGCAGAATGAAAATGGCCGGCCTTCCAAAATTTATGTGGCTTAATTCTGATGCTTTGGTGGCTAAAGCTTGGAAAGATGCTGTTTCAGGAAAACCTGTATCCATACCTGGATGGCAGTACAAACTTCTAGTTGGAATTATTTCTCTTATGCCAAGGTCGTTAGTCAGGCGTCTCGGAATGAACCTGCGAGTTAAGCAGAGGTAATTCACACGATTTTCACTGCTTGCTTCCTTAATATGGGCCTCACTGTTCGGTAATATTGGTCCATAATCAATGGAGGTTTTCATGTTTCGCAAGGTTCTCGTCGTACTCGGTGCCGCAGCTCTAGTTGCTGCCTCAATCACCTCCGTGCCAGCAAGTGCCGCGACCAAGATCAGTAACGGCGTCTCCTGCAAAAAAGCAGGTGCGACTACCAAGGTAAGCGGTTCTACTTACAAGTGCGCAAAGAATCCGATAGTAAAGAATGCAAAATTAACTTGGTTATCACTTGACTGCCTTAACACTGCAACGACATATAAAAAGGCATTGGCAAACTTGCCAAAAATCAAGTCAGCAACCGACTTAACAGTTGCCAAACTAGATTCCGATATTGCGAAGCAAACCGTGCAAGATGAAAAAGCAGCTAAGTTGATCCCGGAATACCGCGCAAAGGTTGAATCCTATACAGCGATGGTTACAGTGTTAAAGGCAGATACCGCGAATTTAGTTAAGAATAAGAAAGCAATCGATAACTTTAATTCTGCTATTCGTAATTACGATGCCGCAATAAAGGCCTACACAACTGTTGGCCGACAGAGTGATCGAAGCAAGAAAGCCCGCGCGCAAGCCATTACCCAATACGAGAACTCAAAGACCGATATTGAGACTTCACTCAGCATGGCTAAGTTGATTTGCACCAAGGGGTTTTAACTCACCCAAGTCTGAGGCTTCCCCTATTAATCTGTGAGGTTAACTTCCCTTAACTTTTGTTGGTGATAGTTCACCGAATTGCTAAGTGGCTTCCGGCTCTTTTATTAGTTGCGCATATTTTGATCCGAGCATTTTTCTCTGAACCTTCTATAGCCAAAGATTTAATATTTTATAACGCGATAGTAATAGTTCTTTTAATCGCGCTCTTTCAAGCACCGCTGCATAACGACCCGCTTGCTGTTGCATTTTTAACACTCGCAACCGCATCTTGGGGTATCGGATCAATTACATCTAGTCTGAGTCAATTTTTTAACTTTAACGCTCACGAGCAATTAGTTTCCAATGTTGCATATTCTGCGTTCTATCCATTCGCCTTTATCGCTATACCAAGGGCGATCGGCAGGGCAAAACGGATGCAATCCATTGAACTATTGGATTCGGCAATTTTTGGTCTGGGATTTACCTCGATTATTGCTGCGCTATTGCTAAAGAAATTAGTAGGGGATTCGGGCTTGGGATTCTTTTTCTCGGTTCTATTTTCCATATGCGATATTGCATTGATGGTGATAATTATTGCGAGTGCCGCGCGCTCTAAAATTTCATTGCGGTTGACCTTGATCATCACCGGAGTTCTTACCTTTACCTTGACTGATTTTTACTATTTGTGGTCACAGATTGAAGGCAGCTATCAATTTGGACAGTTAAGCGATGAGGGGTGGTTGATTGGATTAGTTCTAATCTCGCTCTCTCTTTGGTACCTGCCAAATGAAAGCAAATCTCAAGGAAAGATCCAGCCCGCTTTGATTGCAATTTCAATCTTTATAAGTCCAGCGTTGCTGTCGGCAATTGCTATCCGCCCTGATTATTTTCCGACTTATGTGGTTCTTCCGACGATTGCAACGCTCTTACTGGCATTTATTCGAATGACCTTAGTCATCCGCCAAGCCAACACTTTGGGAGAAGAGAAGGTTCTGGCGCGCACCGATGAGCTAACCGGTTTGCCTAATCGACGCAGGTTAATTGCAGAACTATCAACCTTTAGCGAAGTAGAAGGAGCCTTACTCCTTTTGGATTTAGATGGATTTAAACCAGTAAATGATCTTTACGGGCATGAAATGGGCGATCGCATATTGCGCCAAGTTGCGCAACGTTTTAGCCGTTCCCTTCCGAGCGGTGCCATCCTGGCCAGATTAGGTGGTGATGAGTTTGGCGTAATTGCTGCAGGTAGCGATGATGCAACTTTGGAGTTAGCTAGCGCTTTGAAAGCGACTTTGAGTTATCCATTTATTATTGATGGCAAATCAATTTCTATCGGAGTCAGCATCGGTCATGTTCGAAATGACGGTAAAGGAGATTTGCTGCATCGGGCAGATTTAGCGATGTATGAAGAAAAGCGCACTAACGCGGAAGCTCGGGCTTATCTGCCTTAATCTCTTGCAATCGCGCCAAGGATTCCAACCTTTCGAGCGCATGATCGACTATTCGTTCGCAATAACCTTTTGAATAACCATCAAGATATAGCCACGGTTCGTGAATTTCATTCGCTGATAAGTGAGCTAGTTCAGGGACGTACTTGCGGATGTAATCTCCATTTTCATCAAAGCGTTTACCTTGTTCAATGGGATTAAAGACGCGGTAATACGGTGAAGCATCTGTGCCGCTACCGGCGGTCCATTGCCAGCCGTGAGCGTTGGAGGCAACATCGTAATCAACTAAATGTTCTGCGAAGAAACGCTCGCCGAGTTGCCATTCGAGGTGCAAATCTTTTACCAGGAATGAAGCCACAACCATACGGGTGCGATTGTGCATCCATCCCTCAACAACTAACTGACGCATAGCAGCATCGACAAATGGGTATCCGGTCTTGCCTTCGCACCAGGCTTGAAACTGCGCACCAGGCTTGTCGTATCTCATCTGGCTAAAGCGAGGTGCGTAATACTCTGTATCGGTATTTGGATTATTGAATAGAACATCGGCATAAAATTCGCGCCAGGCGATCTCTTTCCGGAAAGTATCGTGCGCTTTACTTTCCCCAAGATTTGCCAAAAGGGTTCGTGGATGTACCTCACCAAACTTTAGATATGTACTCATTTTTGAAGTTCCATCAATAGCGGCAAGGTTTCTATTCTCGTCGTAACTATCTAGGCCGTTCTTTGAGAAAGACTTAAATCGCACAAGTGCAGCTGCTTCTCCGGCTTCAATAACTTGCACTCCATCGGGCGCTTTAAAGTCAGGAAAATTTCTATATTTATCTGGTGGCATTGGTGCGCTTATCTTGCTTGGAGTTTTCGCTGGTGCACGCCAGCCATGCTTTAACCAAGCGCGATAGAACGGTGTGTAGACGCGATAGGGCGTCGCATCGCTCTCTTTAATTACACGCCCTGGCTTTACCGCATAAGGACTTCCGGTTCTTATCAGTTTGATACCAGCGGATTCAACTCGAGCATCTCTTTCTGCGCCATATCTTTCATATTCATCTGAGATATGGATTTCGCTAATTTGATACAAGTCAATTAGTTCTTGCAGAATAACGATTTGATCGCCCTCAATGATGTGTAATTTATTTCCAAGTGATTGATCAAGTGCTCGTAATGATTGCCCCATATAAGCCAGTAACTTCTCGCCTGCTTCTGCGATTTGTGATTTATCTAGAATAAATAACGGAATAACTTCGTCACTTGATTCCATCGCGGCTAAGAGCGCAGGGTTATCGCCAATACGTAGATCTCTACGAAACCAAATTATGTTTCGACGCGGAACAGACATTGCACTATTGTCGCACTATGGAGTTGGTTAAGAGATATCAGATTCGCGGGGTGCCAGGTGAGGTATCGCGCTTTGATTTCGGCGGCCGAACCGTTGAATTATGGTCACCGCAGGAGCCAAGCGGCCATCTGCTAATCGCGCACGATGGCCAAAATGTCTTCGATGGCAAGACCTCAACATTTCGCGGCAAGACCTGGGAGATGGCCCAACACGCTTTTAAAGTCAGCCACGAGATTGGAATTACACCCCCGGTAATCATTGCAGTTTGGCATGGCTCTACAAAGGCCGATCCGATGGGAAGAGCAAAAGATCTCTCCCCCCAACAATTCTTTCAAGAAGATGTGCCGGTAAACCTGCCCAACATTTCGAAATCAGATTTGGTGCATTTGCGCGGGGATCAATATTTAGAAAAGATATTTAGCGGTTATGTTCCGCAAATTCTTGAATCACTGCAATTAGAAATTTCTGCAGATAAGACCGCTTTAATAGGCTCGAGCATGGGTGGCCTTTCTACTCTCTACGCCGCTTATAAACAACCTGATAAATTCAAAACAGCACTTTCGCTTTCTCCTCATTGGATTATCGGTGGTGATGCACTGGTTCACAGAACTGTCGCAGAACTACCGAAACCCGGCAGCCATAAAATTTGGATGAGCCGCGGAACAAAAGCCCTCGATGCGCAATATGAACCATTCCAAGATTTAGCAGATGACTTGATGTTACAAAAGGGATATCGCAGAGATGCAGATTTCATCAGCAAGGTTTATAAGAAGACCGGCCATAATGAAGCATCTTGGGCAAGTTATCTAGACCAACCGTTGCGTTTCTGGCTCAGAGGTTAAATTTTTACTTTTACTATTTTAGAAGATGCGATTGCCCCTGAAGTGTTTCTTGCAACTGCGATGACTTCTACTTCCGTTCCGGACTTTAAGCCCGCTTTCATTAAATAAACTCTATAGAAACCAGCTTTAGTCGCGGAATCCTTTACCGTGCGTTTTTCAGCAGTGCCTACCGAAATCCATTTTCCTCCTTTTTTTCTGTAGGAAAAATTGACGGTGTTGTACCCACCGCCAGGTACTGCTGCGGTCAGAGCGATCCCATCATTGAATAATAGGTCACGATTTTTTAATGATAGATCCACCGATAATTTCTTTGGGGCAACGTACTTCTTGCTCGCTTTAAAGACACAATAGTCGCGGGCGGGAACGGTGATCTCCATCGGTGAAGAAAGTGAACATCTGCCATTGAGAGCTTCCCAAGTGCTACCAGTTGTTGCAACGCTAAATTTAGCCTTTGCCGCTTCGTCGCTTCCGTTAAAGGCCACAAAATACTCTTGATCATCGGCAAAGCGAGTCACCACAAATACATCACCGACTGTTGTGCGCACCTGTTGAGTTCCATCGCGGAGCGCAGGATTGGCTGCAATGAGAGTCTGAAGTTCTTGTATTTGAATCTCGAGTGGGTGAACTTGAGCAAATGAACTCGCGGTTCCGATTGGATCTGCTCCGATGCGTGCTTGGCTCTGCCAAGCGGCAACTTGTGTTGGAAACATGTCTTGTCGGGCTTGTTTATCTCCACCTGTTCCTGCCATGCCTTTTTCATCACCGTAATACAGAGCTGGGCTTCCGCGCAAAAGAAAAAGCAAGGCATTAGCTAACTTTGCACGGTCAAGTGCTCCGGTAAGGTCGTTATCCAATACTGCACTTCTAATTTGATAGCCAATACGGCCCATATCGTGGTTACCCAAAAATGTTATTAGCCCATAGGCATTCGTAGTGGGTGTCGTGTATAGATCATCAGCGTTAAAGAGCCCAACAAGTTCAATAGTGTTGGTGCCATACTTTGCAAATCTTGATACTCGCTCTTGAAATGGAAAATCAAGGAGTGAAGCAATTTGTTTAGTCCGCACAAAAGTCGAAGTCACATATGGGCTTGGTTCAAAAACCTCGCCGAAAACTAGAAAATCGGTCTTTCCTTTTTTTAGAGCAACTTCCTTAATCGCGGGAATCACTTTAAGCCAAAATTCAGGATTAACGTGCTTAAAGGTGTCGATACGAAATCCATCAATATCGAAATTGTTGATCCAATCGGACCAGACTTTTATCCAACCTTCGATCACTTCAGGATTCTCTGTAGCAATGTCATCTAGCCCGAAAAAATCACTATCTGTTCCTTGCGAGATTCCAATATTGTGATAATTATTAATATTATTTAGCCAATCTGGCTTCTTGGAATTTGCTTCACTAGCCAAAATTTTAGGTTTCGAGTTGTCGTAATAAATAACATCGGCGGTGTGATTAGCGACAACATCGATAATAACTTTTAGACCCAACTCATGAGCTCGAGCAACCATCTCCGTTAAATCTGCTTCACTTCCTAAGTGAGGGTCGACGGTTGTGAAATCTAGCCCCCAATAACCGTGATAAGCGGCAGATGATTCTTGTATGTACTTCTGTTTTACCGGAGGTGTTATCCAAATTGATGTAAATCCCATCGACTTCACATAGTTTAAGTGTTTGGTAACGCCCTTGAGATCGCCACCGTGCCAATATCCAATATCTGTCGGATCAAATCCGCCTGTGGGGTCTCCCGCAATAAAGCCAGCGTTATCGTTTGCGGGGTCTCCGTTTTCGAAGCGATCCACCATAATAAAGTAAATTGATTCATTGCTGGTTTCTTGACGAAGAACTTTACCTGCAAGATTTGTAACATTGGCCGCTACAGCTGCCTGCCCGAACAGAGATAATGCAAGTACAGCTACCAGGCCGGTGAGAGTTTTACTTCTCACTTGACCGCCCAGATGCAAGAAATTAACTTCATCCTTTTACAGAACCAGCAGTTAGCCCGTTAATGATGTACTTTTGAAGTGATAAGAAAATTGCGACGATTGGCACGGAGGCGATAATCGAACCAGCGGCAAACGGTCCCCAGTTCTGTGAATACTGCCCGCCAATAAATGATTGAAGTCCAACTGCAATAGTTCGATCGGCCATATCAACTAAGAAGAGTCTTGCCAAGATAAACTCATTGAAGGTACCAATAAAACTAAGAAGTGCAACCACAGCAAGAACTGGTGTAGCCAAAGGAATAAATATCAACCAGTAGATCTGCATTGGGCTTGCGCCATCGACTTTGGCAGCTTCATCTAATTCCGCCGGAATGCTGTCAACAAATCCCTTTAGAAGCCAGATATTTACACCCATTGCGCCACCTAGATAAACCAGTAAAAGACCGGGTCTGGTTCCGAGGCCGAGCCCAGGTGCAAATGATTGGACGCGTTCCATAATTACATAGACGGCAGAGATCGCAAGAATTGCTGGAAACATTTGAACTAGCAAAAGAAGTTTGAGTCCTGAAACCTTACCTTTGAAGCGCAGGCGGCTAAATGCAAAGGCTGATGCAGCACCAATCGTCACAGATAGAACTGCCACGGCCGCTGCAACGATAAGTGAGTTCTTCATCCACGTTAGATATGGAATTCGCGGATCAGTGAAGAGAAGTGAGTAGTTAACTAATGAAATCTCGCCCGGTAAAAAAGAAGTGAATTTTAGGCTTCCCGAAGGATTAAATGAAGAGATTATTACAAGATAGAGCGGGAAGAGGCTAAAGAGGACAATTGCGATAGCAACTGCATGGCGCCAGAGATTATTTGTCATCCATTTGTTCATACGAAATCATCCAATACTTTAGATTTCTTTAGGCCGTACATTGACATTGATGCAACCAACAAGAAGATGAGAACCGAGATTGCACTTGCTAAACCTAAATTGGAATTTCCTTGGTCAAATGCGATCTTGTAGGTATAACTGATCAAGATATCGGTCGAGCCAGCGATCTCACCATCCAGCTGTGCGATTGGTCCTCCTCCCGTAAGAAGATAAATAAGATTAAAGTTGTTGAAATTAAAGGCGAAACTAGCAATGAGCAGCGGCGAAAGAATCTTGAGAAGTAATGGAAGCGTAATTCTGCTAAATATCTGTCGCGGAGAAGCACCGTCGATTGCAGCAGCTTCTGAAAGTTCAGCAGGGATTGCTTGAAGGGCACCGCTAGCAACGAGATAGAAGTATGGGAATCCAAGCCAAAGATTTACAACAATCACAGCAGTGCGGGCAAATGCAGCGTTCTGGAACCACGCTATATCTGTGCCAAATAAATTATTGATGGCACCGAAATCTGTATCGAACATACCTCCCCAGATCAAGATACTCATAACGCTAGGCATCGCGTAAGGAAGAATCAAGATCGAACGATAGATCCGTCGTCCGCGTATCGCTTTATTTAGTGCCAGTGCGAGTAATAACCCGAGAGCAAAAGTGGTTAGAACGCTCAGCCCAGCAAAGGAAATAGTCCAGAGGAAGACCTTAATAAATGGAGTGCGCAGGCGCTCTTCTGAAAAGAGTTTGGTGTAATTCTCAAACCAGATTGGCGCACGCCAGCCTGGCTGCAGGATATCTTCAGGGTTACTAACGTTCGCATAGTTGCCTCGTCCGTTATCGCGATAGATATCGTTATTTACTGGGCTTTTAAACTCATCGCTGGCCTCATTGAATTGAAGCGATTTCTTATAAAGCGATGCGGCTTGAAAACCTTCAAGGGCTAAGTAGTACTCGTCGTTGTAATAAAACTTTAACTCTGGAATCTGCGCATCAAGTGCACCTAATTCATCTTCCGTTAGCGCCCTAAAATTAGGAGAGCTAGAGGGAATATCAAATTCATCTTTAACAACAGTTGATTCGGGCTCTACGGTGCGCTTCTTCTCTGTGGAGATCGCATATTCGTTAGTAAGTGAGTCCAAGTAAATAAGGCTTAACTCATCTGATCCATTTTTTCCAACTGTCACATCGAAAATCGTCTGATTTTCATCTTGTGACACGCTGAGTTTCTGTATTTGAGCGATTGCCTCTGGCTTCGAAAGTGTATTTCCGGTCTGATACGTGAAGCCAGACATGGCTAGCGTGTAAAGAATTGGACCGACAACAAATGCTAATAGAAAAAGTAGTCCGGGAAGAAAAAACTTCAGCGGAACGGAACGTTTAGTTAAATACACGAAGTTAAGCGCCAGCGTTGATACCGCTAGAAAAATCGCGATTGCATACTCGCCGGATGCAAACGCTTGCTGAGCGAGCATTACAAGTAATGAAGAGAGGATTAGAAGCGTGATCACCTTTAGGACAAAGGCAAATTTGCCCCTAAAGATTGAAACCAACATTCTCAATTCTCCTTTTGGCTTTAAAAACAGATAGCAGGTGGGTGGCGAACCACCCACCTGCTATTCCATCTGTACTGCTTATAGGTCCTTTAGACCCTTAGCAAGGTTAGCCTTGTAGATTGCAGCTAACTTTGTCGCTTCGGTTGTTGCGCTCTTGCCATCGACAAGAACAGCTGTCCAAAATGCACCGCTAGCTTCCCAGTAACTGGTCTTATCTCCGTCAAGCAATACGCCAATCTGTGGAAGGCTTGAAGTTCCAGCGACCTTAGCAAAGCCCTTTTGAGCTGCTGTCTTTGCGTACTTTGCGCCATCCTTTGATGCTGCTGGACGACCTTCAATTGCCTGGTAGGCGCGAGCACCTGTAGCTGAACCAAAGATGTTAAAGAGCGCTGTCTTTGCGCCTGCTTCAACTCCGTGCTTTGCAGCATAAGTTGTAAGAAGAGCACCTGAAACAGAACCAAATCCTGGTCCATATGTCCCTGCAGTTACACCAGGAACAGGCATGAGATTCATCTTGAATCCCTTGTCAACATAATCTTTCCACTCCCAGTTACCAATGATTGCGTATGGGACCTTGCCTGCGAGGAAATTATCCTTGCAAGTTGAGTCAGATGTAGAGAAGAAACCATTGCTCTTTCCATCTGCGCCCAATAGGTACTTAGTAACATTCGCTGCAAATGTAGTTGCATTCATTGGATCTGCTGAATCAACATTACCATCAGCTGCAATTCTGTAAGGATACGCACCTAGCGCTGTTCCAATTCCGAGACCTCCAAATGCATTTCCTCCTCCTGCTACACACAAGCCAGACTTAAGAGATGATTTCTTAGCTTCGTACAGATCAACCATTTCACCAAATGATTTTGGCGCTGAGCTAACGAGCTTTGTGTTGTAGATCATTCCTGTGTTGTTAACATCAACTGGTAGACCATAAAGCTTGCCCTTGTATGAAAGGTCAAAGAGCTGTCCCGCTGTGAACTGTGCCTTTGTCTTTGCAGTAAGAGTTACTGGAGCCAACTTTCCGTTCTTAGCTCCTGACGCTACCCAGTCATTTGGTGCCATAACGATATCTGGACCAGATTTTTCAGTTGCTGCATCGAGAGCGGTCTTCAGTGCAGTAAAGCTTGACCAAGTAACGATCTTAATGTCGTAACCTTTTACCCAGTCACTCTTTTGGGCCATGAGTTTTTCGAGGTTTGCACCGCGTTTTTCATCGCCCCAAATCACGATCTCTTTATCTGCTGCCTGTGCTGGAACTCCAGCAACAACACCAAATGCGAGAGCTGCAGCGGCGATTACGCCGACAACACCAGTTCGCTTGTTTTTCATATTTCCTCCAAATATTTTGAGAACTCACGAGGGTATGGTTCTCTTGTTTGGGCTATTCCATAACATTTGGGGGTTAAGATCAAACTAAAACCCCGTAAAATAAGGGTTTAAGGAGCGATTTATAGAATTGTTATAAACCTTAGGCGTTGCAACGGTGCTTTCATGAAGCGGCAGAATCACCCTTTAGGGGCTAAAAATACCTGGTCTAGTTATGCAACATGCCGACGGAGTCATCCCAGCCATCGACTTGTTCGGGTTTACGTGGGCCTTTGCCAACATAACGCGCAGATGGACGGATCAAACGACCGGTGCGCTTTTGTTCGAGAATGTGAGCAGACCATCCAGCGGTGCGGGCTGCAGTAAACATTGAAGTAAACAACGGTGAAGGAACTTGTGCGAAGTCCAAAATAATTGCCGCCCAGAATTCAACATTTGTTTCTAACACACGATCTGGTTGGCGTTCGCGAAGTTCTTTGAGTGCTGCTTGTTCTAAAGCTTCGGCAACGGCATAACGTGGAGCGTTAAGTTCTTTGGCGGTGCGACGAAGTGTGCGCGCACGTGGATCTTCAGCGCGATAAACGCGGTGACCGAATCCCATAAGACGTTCTTTGCGATCTAGCAAACCTTTTACATATGCGGTTGCATCGCCAGTTTTTTCAACTTCTTCAATCATATGCAAAACGCGTGATGGTGCACCACCGTGAAGGGGACCAGACATCGCACCGATTGCACCAGAAATTGCTGCACATACATCTGCGCCAGTTGATGCGATTACGCGACCAGTAAATGTAGATGCATTCATTCCGTGTTCTGCCGCAGATACAAAGTAGGCATCGATCGCGCGCACGTGCAGTGGATCTGGTTCACCGCGCCAACGGATCATCATTCTTTCAACGACGGTGTGTGCCTTATCAATTTCAGAATCTGGTACCGCTGGTGCGACGATGCCGCGGGCTGCTTGTGCTAAATAAGAGAGAACCATTACTGATGTGCGGGCCAGATTGTCGCGCGCTTCTTCATCAGAAATATCTAGCAGCGGCTTAAATCCCCGAGCTGGTGCCAACATAGCAATTGCTGATTGCACATCTACACGCACATCACCTGAGTGCACTGGAAGAGGAAATGACTCGGCATTTGGTAAACCCGGATTAAATTGATCGTCAACAAGCAAACCCCAAACGTTGCCGAAGGTAACGCGACCGACTAAGTCATCGATATCAACGCCGCGATAACGAAGCGCACTTCCTTCTTTATCTGGTTCTGCAATTTGTGATTCGAAGGCGATTACGCCTTCCAGGCCGGGTTTGAAATCATCTGACATACTCCAATTCTGCACCTTTCGAGAGGTGCTGACCACCACTTTGGGTTAGAGATGACGCGGGTAGGAAAGTGAGGTTCGATACATCTATGAGCGAACTCGATCGGGATGCCATCCGTGCCATGCGCCGCTCTTACGGCGAGGTCGGACTAGAAAATTTACCTACCGACCCCTTTGCTGCATTCTCTAACTGGCTAAAAGAAGCCGCCGAAAATTCCTTTATCGTCGAACCAAATGCCATGGTCCTTTCAACGCTGGGCGATAAAGAACATATTTCAACCCGCACTGTTCTGTTGAAAGATCTTTCACAAGGTGGTTTTACATTCTTTACAAATTATTCATCGCGCAAGGCCCAGGCTATTGAATTAAATTCACAAGTCACACTTTTATTTCCTTGGTTTGCAATGGAACGTCAAGTTTCTATTAGTGGATTTGCAGAGAAGATTAGCGAAGTTGAATCAACAGAATATTTTGCGAGCAGGCCCTGGGCGAGCCAGATCGGTGCGTGGGCGAGCGCGCAATCTGCACCACTTGCATCACGTGAAGAGTTGGAACAAAGATTTGTTGGTGCATCCGAAAAGTGGCCGGAAGGATCATCGGTGCCGAAGCCACCACATTGGGGCGGCTATCGCGTAATGCCAATCAGTATTGAATTTTGGCAAGGGCGATATTCCCGGCTCCACGATCGCCTGCGCTATGAGCGGGCTAACAGCAACACCGAGTGGGAGATCACTCGCTACTACCCGTAGTCTTAGCCTATGAGCTCCGATATCAAGATTCCAGATAATTTAAAACCACGTGATGGCCGTTTTGGTTGTGGTCCATCAAAGATTCGCCCCGAAGCATTAGCAGCGCTTGCTGCATCTGGTACTTCAATTCTCGGAACATCGCATCGTCAGAAGCCAGTTAAAAACGTTGTGCACCGCGTGCGCGAAGGTCTTAACTCACTCTTTACTCTGCCCGAAGGTTATGAAGTTGTACTCGGAAATGGTGGTTCAACCGCATTTTGGGATATCGCAACTTTTGGTTTGATTGAAAATAAATCACAGCACTTAGTTTTTGGTGAATTTTCATCGAAGTTCGCATCCGCTGCAAAAGAAGCTCCTTTCTTAGGCGAACCAACGGTTATTAAGGCTGAGCCTGGTTCACATCCACAAGCATCAGCAGAAGCCGGTGTCGATACTTATGCGCTGACACATAATGAAACTTCTACTGGTGTGGCCATGCAAATTAAGCGCCCTGCCGGAACCGATGGCGCGCTAATACTCGTTGATGCAACTAGCGCAGCCGGTGGTTTAGAAGTTGATGCCAAAGAATTTGATACTTATTACTTTGCTCCGCAAAAATCTTTCGCATCTGATGGTGGTATCTGGCTGGCGCTAATGAGCCCAGCAGCAATTGCGCGCGCAGAAAAGATTAAGGCAGGCGGGCGTTGGGTTCCAGCATTCTTTGATCTCGGTATTGCAATTGAAAACTCACGCCTAGACCAAACTTATAACACTCCTGCTTTGATGACTTTGATGTTGTTGGCTGACCAAATTGAATGGATGAATTCAAATGGTGGACTTAAGTTTGCTGCTGGTCGCAGCGCAGAATCATCAGCCAAGTTATATTCCTGGGCAGAGAAAACTTCTTACACAACGCCATTCGTAACCGATCCAGCGATGCGTTCAAAAGTTGTCGGCACTATTAACTTTGATGAATCAGTCGATGCCACAGCAGTGGCCGCAGCGTTGCGCGCTAATGGCATCGTAGATACCGAGCCATATCGCAAGTTAGGTAAGAACCAACTTCGCGTCGGAATGTTTCCTGCTGTTGATCCAAGTGATATTGATGCGCTAACTGCATCTATCGACTTTGTAGTGGCAGCCCTGTAAATAATCAATGCCAAAGACATTTCAGCGTAACGGGCAGTTCTGGCTGCTTGCGTTACAAGTTGCCACTGTAAATTTCTTTACCGGCGGCTTTGGTCCGTCACAAGCCTTGTTACGTGAAGATCAAGGTACTTCTCTCGGTATCGCAGGGTTACACGGAACCGCAATGGGCGTTGCCGCGATTATTGCGGGTGGCTTGAACTCAAAATTGGTACATCGTTATGGACGCTCTAATACCACCTGGATTGGGTTAACAATATTTTCAGTTGGAATTGTCTTCTTTGTATTCTCACCCCCAGTACAACTAACTCTTCTGGCAACTTTGATTGCTGGCTTCGGAATCTCGGTAGTAATTAGCAACGTTAATACCGCCGGATCTCACGCATTTGCTGAGCGCTCTCACACAGCTGTTGCTCAAATAAATGCAATTGCCATTGCAGGATTTGTGACTGGCAATTTCATTATCGGAACAACTGCAAATATTGTTCGAGGACAATGGCGCCTTGGTCTGCTAATTACAATTCCATTTATTTTGGCGCTTTTTATCAAGGGGCGTAAGTTCGAACCTGATTCACATATTCCAGATGAAGATGGCCCACAACGCGGAAAACTTTCTAAAGGTTTTTGGTTTTCATTTTACGGTTTCTTTCTCTCAATTTGCGCTGAGTTCGCAACAACATTTTGGTCGGCATCTTTGATCAGCGATCGCACTGATGCCAGCGCCGCAATTTCAACCCTTGCTGTAATTGCCTTTGGTAGTGGCGTCGGTACCGGTCGTTGGTATGCCGGGCGTTTGTTAAAGCGTTTCCACGCCGATGAACAGTTAAAGATGGCGTTATGTCTGCAATTTATCGCCTTTGGTCTTTTCTGGTCTTCGCATATTTTGGTCTTTTGCCTGATCACATTATTTATGGTCGGGCTTGGTATTTCAGTTCAATTCCCAATCTTCACACTTCGTATGGTGGCATTTAGCCAAGGCCGTCCTGATTTGGCAATGGGAAAGAGTTCAATTGCAGCTGGAATAGCCATCGCCAGCTCACCACTATTGCTCGGCATTTTGGGAGATAACTTCGGAATTTCCCGTGCTTACATAATGGTTCCGGTTTTGATCGCGCTCTGCTTTACGATGGTTTTGCTCTCACCTTCCAAACACCTTGGCGCGAATAATATTTAAATGAGTTACCGCACTCGCCGTATTGTTACTGTGATTACTTTAATCGGGCTATTAGCGCTGATCATCGTAAGTGGCTGGTAATACACCTTCAACAGAAATATCGTGCGGCAGATTTACTTTATTGTGAAAGACCGCCCAGATAGTTAGACAAGCTCCGAGTGAGATAAGCCCGCATAAGGCAATAGTTTCGCGGACGCCAATTATTTCTACCAACCAACCGATTAGCGGCGAACCGAATGGTGTGCCACCCATAAAGATAAGTAAGTAAATCCCCGACACTCGCCCGCGAATTGATGGATCAGAATTTACTTGGATCAATGAATTAGCCGTGATTAACATAATTAATGCGCTCAGCCCACAAATCGGTAACCAGAGTGAATACCAAGTGTAAGTCGGTGCAATCGAGAGCAGGGTGATTGCCAAAGAAAAGATGACTCCGCCTTTTATTACAAATATGGTTCTGCGAAATCTTTCTAGCCGCGCAGAAATAAGCGCTCCAGTTAATGAACCGATCGCAACGTAAGTCCCCAATAAACCATAAGAAGCGGGGCCTTTACCGAATTCTTTCGTTGCCATTAACGCATTAAAGATCTGCATATTTAAGCCAAAGGTAGCCACAAAGAAAACAACTAGCATCACAACATATAAATCAGGGCGAGCCAGGGCGTAATCCAAGCCTTCGCGCACCGTGCCTTGTGTGGCTTTTTTCTCCTGTATAAAGAAGTCCGATTCGCGCATTCTTAACAGCGCCAAAATTACAAATAAGTATGTAAAGGCATTAATTAGAAATGATGGGCCAGTGTCAAAGCGGGCGATAAGAAATCCCGATAGCGCAGGTCCAACTAGGCGACCCGCGTTGAAATTGGCTGAGTTAAGGCTGACCGCATTTGCAATATCAGAATGGCCAACAATTTCTGAGGTAAATGATTGGCGAATCGGTGCATCTATTGCTGAAGAAATTCCAAGTGTTAAGGCGAAGAAAAATACATGCCAAACCTGCACATTTCCTGCAAGGACTAATAGTCCAAGACCAAGCGATGAGAGAGCGCCAATTAAGTTAGTGAAAATTAGTAATTTTCTTTTATTTACACGATCGGCGAGTGCTCCACCCTGGAGTGAAAATAAAAGTACCGGCGCAAATTGAATTGCAGTGACTAAACCAAGATAGATACCGCTGTTATCAGTGAGCTGAAGTATCAACCAATCTTGGGCAACGCGTTGGGCCCAAGTCCCAATATTTGATGCGGCGTTTGCGGGAAATAGAATTCGGTAATTGCGATGGCGGAAAGATCTCCAGTTACCATCTTCTTTTACCGCCATGACGAGTATGCTTCTTCCATGAGTTCAGAAATAAAATCTGTCGTAACTCTAATCTCTTTTGGTACCGTTGCATGGGTTATTGCTGGAATAGTTTTGGCAGTTACAGGCGCTGATGCGAAAGTAATCTGGACTTGTGTAGCAGGAGCAGCGCTAGGTGCTTGGGGAATTCGTTACTCAAAGCGCCGCGCAGCGCGCAGCGGTATTTAAGTAAAGTATTTAAGCTTCGAGTTGGCCAGCGATACCGCGCAGAACTCGTCCTAAACGTTCTGCATCGGGTCCTGATGGGTGGCGACCATGGCGAAGGCCATTTCCGACCTTATCTAAAATTTTGATTGTGTCTTCAATCATTGCGGCTAAATCATCGCTATTAACGCGAGAGTTTTCGGCAAGTGAAACAGGTGCATCAACGATACGTACCGACATCGCTTGTGGACCTTTGCGGCTATCGATAACACTGAATTCAATCTTTGTTCCAGGCTTAACTGTTGCTACGCCTTCAGGAAGTGATGATGCTGCAAGATAAACATCTTCGCCTTCATCATTTGAGATAAATCCAAAACCTTTTTCGAGGCTAAACCATTTAACGCGGCCTGTAGGCATGGGGTGCTCCTTATAAGAATTTCGGTACTCGTGTAGCCGCTGGGGTGCGGGCAGGTGGCAAGTTTATCGCAAGCAACGGCGAACGTGAACCCGAATAAAAGCTAGTTGTTGAGCGTAGCTTCGGAGTGCGCGCCGCAGCCGTGATCGACCGAGACAACGCGTGCATCATCTGGTGCGATCGCATTGGCGCAAACACCGAATGATGCGCGAAGTGAGCCGGCGATTGGAATAAAGAATCCGCAAGATGCGCAAGGCTTTGGTGCGTTCTGCGCCAGCGGAGTATTTGGTCCGCGATCACTTGTGTACCAACGCTTACTTGCTTGATCGCGACCTTCGATTGAAAGTACACGTGGACGCATTAAACCAAGGTCGAAAGTTTCAGTTGCATCTAAACCTTCATCTTGAATTAGCGCGTTAATACCTGGAACTAAACGTGTGTCATCTAAAACACTTGGCACGATAATTCCGGGCTGAATATCTTCTGGCTGAATACGATCTTTATATTCAATCCAATCTGGCGCAAGAAGTGAATCTGGGCCAGGAAGAACAACTACATCACAAACAGTTGGGGCAGCCGATGCATCTACCTTTGCAACAGTGACACACCAGCGCCAACCTTTATAACCTTGAATATCAGCGCTAAATAAATAACTTGCAACACGATTTTCATCCTCGAATTCGACAGAGATAAAAGCACCGACCTGCGAAGGCGTTTCAGCCCCCGCAAGTGCGGCATCTCTTGCAATCTCTTGTGCGTCGAACCCTTTTGTCATGAAATTAGAAATCCATTCCGCCGCCGTCGCCACCCATTGGGGCAGCTGGCTTATTCTCTGGCTTGTCGGTAATTACCGCCTCTGTTGTAATGAAGAGCGCAGCAATTGATGCCGCGTTCTGCAGCGCAGAGCGAGTTACCTTGGCCGGATCAATGATTCCAGATTTAATCATGTCGACGTATTCGCCAGTTGCAGCGTTAAGTCCGAAACCAACTTCTAGGTGACGTACCTTTTCTACAACGACTCCGCCTTCAAGACCAGCGTTGATTGCGATCTGCTTTAGTGGTGCTTCGATCGAAAGTTCTACGATCTTTGCGCCAACAGCTTCTTCGCCATCCAACTTTAACTTCTTAAATGCTTGAGTTGCTGCCTGCAAAAGTGCAACGCCACCACCGGCGACGATGCCTTCTTCAACTGCAGCCTTTGCGTTACGCACTGCATCTTCGATGCGGTGCTTGCGCTCTTTAAGTTCTACCTCAGTTGCAGCGCCGGCTTTGATTACAGCAACGCCACCAGCGAGTTTGGCAAGGCGTTCTTGCAACTTCTCGCGGTCGTAATCTGAATCAGACTTTTCGATTTCTGAGCGAATTTGTGCGACGCGACCCTTGATCTGTGCGTCATCTCCGCCACCTTCAACAATGGTTGTCTCTTCTTTGCTGATCACAACTTTGCGAGCACGACCCAGAAGTTCTAGACCAGCACTTTCAAGCTTGAGACCAACTTCTTCAGAGATAACAGTTGCGCCAGTAAGGATTGCAATATCTTGCAACATCGCCTTGCGACGATCACCGAAACCTGGAGCCTTAACTGCGGCTGCGCGGAAGATTCCGCGAATCTTATTTACAACAAGTGTTGCCAGCGCTTCGCCTTCAACATCTTCGGCGATGATCGCAAGTGGCTTACCTGATTGCATAACCTTTTCTAGTACAGGTACTAGATCCTTGATATTTGCAATCTTTGAGTTAACGATCAAGATGTAAGCATCTTCAAGGACTGCTTCCATGCGATCTTGGTCGGTTACGAAATATGGAGAGATATAGCCTTTATCAAAGCGCATACCTTCAGTGAGTTCGAGTTCAAGACCAAAGGTATTTGACTCTTCAACTGTGATTACGCCTTCTTTGCCGACCTTATCCATCGCTTCGGCGATCATGTCACCGATAGTTGAATCTGCGGCAGAGATAGATGCAGTGGCTGCAATCTGCTCTTTGGAATCAACGCTCTTAGCCATTGATGCGAGTTCTGCAACGATCGCAGCAACTGCCTTTTCAATACCGCGCTTTAGCGCCATTGGATTTGAGCCGGCGGCTACGTTGCGAAGTCCTTCGCGAACTAAAGCTTGGGCAAGGACGGTTGCAGTTGTTGTTCCATCGCCTGCGACATCATCTGTCTTCTTAGCAACTTCTTTAACTAATTCTGCGCCAATTTTTTCCCACGGATCATCTAATTCAATTTCTTTTGCAATCGAGACGCCATCGTTGGTGATTGTTGGGGCGCCCCACTTCTTTTCTAGTACGACGTTACGTCCGCGAGGCCCAAGGGTTACCTTGACTGCATCAGCGAGAACGTTCATTCCGCGTTCTAGGCCACGACGGGCTTCTTCATTAAAGGCAATCATCTTTGCCATGTAATTACTCCTTCTACGTTTCTAACATTGGAGGGCGTTTTATCACTCACACCCCGAGAGTGCTAACGCCAAATCTACGGCCTTCTATTCAGAGGCGCAAAACGAGGTGATTATCGTGCGGAGCGGGCGTTCATGCGGGCCTCACGGAGGCGGCGCAGGCGCTTAACGAGCATAGGAGATGCGGTGAGGGCATCGTCCCGGTCAATAAGGTCGTTGAGAAGTTGGTAATAACGTGGTGCGTTTAGATCAAATAACTCTTTAATTGCAGACTCTTTAGCGCCAGCAAAGCGCCACCAATTAGATTCGAAATCTAAGATACGAATTTCTAGGTCGCTCAGTGAATTACTCGCTTGCTGGTTATTTTCGAGCGCTGACATATGCCTAATCTTAAACTAGGGAGTCCGTAAATTGTGGGATTTAGAGCGTATCTAAAATCATTGAGATATCAGAAACCTTGGTCCAAGGATTTACGATCGCAAAGCGCAAAATTGCTTCACCTTTATCGGATGATGGCGGGATAAAACCAATTTGATCTGCTAATAATTTATCGCTCCACTTTTGATAATCTGCCGGCGCCCATCCATTGCGTTTAAAGGCAACGATAGAAAGTTCTGGCTCCATAACAAGCTGCAAATTTGGATGGGCTCGCACTAAATCTGCAGCGGCGTGTGCCACATTTAAAGTCTCTTCCATCGCTTCGGTGTATGCATCGGTTCCGTGCGCAGCAAGTGAGAACCAGAACGGTAAACCGCGCACGCGACGTGTTAAGTGAATTGCATAATCTGAAGGTGACCAGGAGCCATCGTGCAAGGTTTCCAAATAAGAGGCGTGCTGAGTGTGTGTTTCTTTTGCGATCTCAGGGTTGCGATAGATAAGTGCGCAAGCATCGAATGGCGCGAAGAGCCACTTGTGCGGATCCACAATTAGCGAATCAGCTGCTTCGATTCCATTAAATTTAGCGCGCACTGATGGTGCACAAAGCGCGGCTAAACCGTAAGCACCATCAACGTGGAACCAGATATCTCGTGCGTGCGTTGCTGCGCCAACTGTTTCTAGGTCGTCAATGATGCCTAGATTTGTGGTTCCGCTGGTTGCGACCACGGCAAAGACGCGAGTTTCGGACGTGGCGTGAAATTTATCAATAGCAGCACCAACTTCACTGCCGTGAATTTTGCGATCCTCACCTGGTTCGATCTTTAATAAATCCACATCCATAATGTGGGCAGCGGTAGCGATAGATGAATGCGCTTCGGTGCTGCACGCAATTGCCCAACGAGAAGTTTTGGGAAATTTCTTGCGCGCATCACCACGTGCCGCGACTAAGGCAGAGAGATTTCCATTAGTTCCACCTTGCACGAAGACTCCGCCAGAAGATTGCGGCAGGCCAGCTAAATCTGCAATCCAGCGCAGCGCTTGGTTTTCGGCAAAAACTGCTCCTGCACCTTCTTGCCAAGAGCCACCATAAAGTGAACTTGCTCCAACAACTAAATCAAATAAGTTGGAGTACTCAGTTGGTGCCGATGGAATAAATGCCAAGTTGCGCGGATGATCCGTTGAAATACACGCTTTTGCTAAAACATTAGTAAATACCTCAAGTGCTTCATGGCCGCCTAAACCTTTAGCAGTAATCGTGTTACCGACTTCGTTAAATAAATCTTCAGCCGTGCGCGGGCCATCAAGCGGTGGATCATCTTTTAAACGATGCAGGCTGTAGGCCAGAATTTCTTGGGCGAGAGCCTCAACTTCTGGCGTGAACTTATGAATTGGCATAATCGGTGCGATTAGCCTTTCGAATTAAATTACGCATCATTGTCGGGAATACAAAGATATGAAATGGCAGAACTGCATACCAATAAAGCTGCCCGCCTAAACCGCGTGGTGAGAAACTCGCTTCTTGGCGCACGATGCGTTTTCCATTTTCTTCAATGATTGAAAATTCCAACCAGGCTTTACCAGGAAGAATCATCTCGGCATAAAGTTTTAACCGTACTCCGCGATCTAACTCTTCTACTCGCCAAAAATCTAAACTGTCACCAATTCGAAGTGTTACTGGGTCACGGCGACCGCGACGTAGCCCAACTCCACCAACCAATCGGTCTAATAGTCCACGCATGTACCAAAGGAAATCAGCGCCATACCAACCGTTATCTCCGCCAATACTTTCAATTGCTTGCCACAAAGCGGGTGCTGAAGCATCAGTTGCTTGTTCGCGACGATCGCGCAAAACCATTTCACCGGCCCATTCCGGATCGCTCTGCGCTTTCTGCCAAGGAGCAGTTGGGTATGCCGCATCTGACCAACGAGTAATTACATCGTGATCGGCGATTTTTGAGAGCGCCAATTTGATAGCGCCTTCTACATCGATAAAACCTTCTGGTGGAGGCGCGATGATTGAATCAATACTCTTTTTTGGATCTGCAACAACTTCGCTAATTAGTGATTCAACCAATGGGCGCGCTAGAGAAGTTGGTACTGGTGTAACAAAGCCAATCCATAAGCTTGATAATTTTGGTGTGAGAACTGGAACTTGAATAATCCAGCGCTTGCGCAGGCCAGATAACTTTGCGAATTTCTGCATCATATCCGCGTAAGAAAGCACTTCTTGGCCGCCGATATCGCAGATCTTTGAAATTGGCGCAGGCAAAGCTGCGCACTTGCGCAAGTAATACAGTGCATCACGAATTGAAATTGGCTGGGTTAAATTAGAAACCCATTTTGGGGTTGTCATAATCGGCAGGCGATGTGTTAAATGGCGCAACATTTCAAAAGAGGCAGATCCAGAGCCAATGATTATTCCCGCACGAAGTTCAAGTACCGGAACTTTTCCAGATGCTAATTGCGAGCCCGTGTTCATTCGTGAAGTAAGGTGTTGGCTCCGATTTTTATCATTGGCAATTCCACCTAAGTAAATAATCTGCGAAACGTTTTCTGCTTCTGCAGCTGCGGCAAAATTTCTCGCCATTGCACTTTCAACTTCATCAAAGTTTTTTCCGGCATTTATCGAATGCAAAAGATAGAAAGCGGTATGGACGCCCCGCAAAGCTCGGCGCAGATCACCCGGGTTGTTGGCATTTCCTTCTACGATCTCTACATCTTTGGCCCAAGGTTGATCTTTAACTTTCTGTGCATCGCGTACTAATACTCGAACCGCACATTTATCTTCATTCAGATCTCGTACAAGTCGCCCGCCTACATAGCCAGATGCTCCGGTCACGAGAATTAAGCGCTGCGAGTTCATAGTTCAGAGCCTAGACTGCGGCTATGGCTTCTTCCACACGACCTCGAGTCGTAATACTTGGTGCGGGTTTCGGCGGGCTAACCGCCGCTAAAGCGCTGGCTAAAGATGCCGATGTCACAGTTGTAGATCGCCACAACTTCCAAACTTTTCTCCCGCTGCTTTACCAGGTGGCCACCGCAGGACTTGCCGCAGACCATGTGGCCCATCCGGTCCGTGGGGCGCTTCGTAAAAGTGGCGTTAAATTCCGAATGGGCTCACCAATTTCAGTGGACCATAAAAATAAATCAGTGAAGTTAGATTCATCCGAAACTCTGGAATTTGATCACTTAGTAGTGGCACTTGGATCGGCAACCGCTGACTTTGGCGTAAAAGGTGTTACCGAAATTGCACTTGGAATGAAGAGCGTGCATGAAGCGATTGGGATTCGCGCAGAAGTAATGCGCCGCTTTGAAGATCTCTGCCGCTTTGAAGACCAAACACGTCTTTCTTTAAGCGTTGTCGGAGGCGGACCAACCGGTGTCGAAATGGCCGGTGCTTTAGCTGAGTTAGTTCGTGGACCGCTTACTAATGATGAAGCAAATGCCGCCAAACACATCGATGTTTATCTAATTGAAGCTGGCCCACGCATTCTGCCCGCCTTTAGTGAAAAACTTTCCGCGCGCGCTAAAAAAGATTTAGAGAAGCTGGGCGTAAAAGTTTTGCTTAATACCGCAGTGCAAGAAGTTAAACCTCGCCAGATTTTGGTGAAAGGTGGAGATGCCATCCCATCTGAAGTAACTATCTGGGCTGCTGGCGTTAAAGGTGAACCAACAGGTGCGCTTCTTAATTTGCCACTAGACGGAACGCGCATCAGCGTGGAACAAAATTTGCAAGTAAGCCACTACCCACACATTTGGGCGATCGGTGATATCTCTGGCGCTAAAGATTCTGCAGGTCATTTCTTGCCGATGGTGGCGCCAGTTGCAATGCAACAAGGGCGTTGGGTGGCAAAACAAATTGTTCGCGCATCTCGTGGTCAAGGGTTAAAAGATTTTAAATATTTAGATAAAGGTTCTATGGCAACTATCGGACGCCACAAGGCCGTTGTGCAATTTAAAGGGATTCAAATAACCGGAATACCCGCTTGGTATGCGTGGTTGTGGCTGCATTTGTTCTACTTACTTGGTGGGCGTAACAAAATCGGCACAATCGCTGATTGGACCTGGAACTATTTAACATTTGATCGTGGCAATCGCCACATTATGGATAGTCAATAAAGAATGCCAGATTATTTAAACCTGCGTGGCCATCGGATCTATTCATATGAATGGGATAACAATGGCGAGGCAGTTGTTTTGCTGCACGGTGGTTTAAGCCAGACATCGCATTGGGATTATGTATTAGCCCCCGACTTAGAACCAGATTTTCATTTATTTGCATACGATCGCACCGGCCACGGTTACACCGCAGATCAAGTGAACTCTTTCCATTTTAAATTTCAAATTGAGGAAGCGATCGCATACCTTGAAGATGTTGTTAAAGAACCGGCGCACCTAGTCGGTTGGTCTGACGGTGGAATCATTGCAATGTCGATCGCAATCTCGCGCCCAGAACTTGTTAAATCGTTGGTCTTGGTTGGTGCTAATTATCATCATTCAGGAACGGTTATTCACCTTCCTTTTGCAGAACCAAGTGAAGAAGATAAAGCTGAGTACGCGGCCACATCACCAGATGCTCCACATACCCAGACTGAAAAAATCAAAAAGATGTTGCGGATTTGGGATACCGAACCAGATATCGCAATCAGTGAGTTAGCAAAAATTCAATGTCCAACGCTCATCATTGCTGGCGATGACGATGTAATTTCTCATGAACATACTTTGGCGATGTATCGCGCCATTGAGTTAAGTCAGTTGGCAATAATGCCTGGCACATCACATATTGCGCCAAAGGAGAAGCCAGGGTTATTTAGCGCTTTAGTTCAGCAATTTTTGACGGATTTAAATTATCCAATGACCAAGATGCCGATTCGGCGAGTTAGCAATCAACCGGAAGAATAGTTCCGGTCTTCACATCATAAATCGCACCAGCAACGGTTACGCCATCACGCAGTAATGGATATGCGCGAATTCGATTGACGTCAATTGCAAGCGCACCTTTTTGATCGCGAGTGGTGCGAAATTCCAGAGCCCGTGTATCAACCCCAAACTTCTCATCGATTAGCGCATGGATATCTGCTTCATCACCGCGCGCCATTGCACAATCAGTATGTGGCATAACCAAAATACGGTCGACGTTTAAAAGATAGGTTGCAAGGACCAAGGTGCGGATTACGTCTTCAGTCACGCGGGCTCCGGCGTTTCGCAAAATCTTGGCATCACCAGATCGCATCCCGACAACCGAAAGTGGGTTGATTCGCGAATCCATGCAGGTGACGATCGCCAAACCCTTTGCGGCAAGTCCGGTGAGTTCAGAATATTTAAATGACTTTATATATTCGGCATTTGCCGCGATTAGATCATCAAATTGTTCGTGAGGAAACGAGTTATTACTCATTGCTCCCCCTTCGAAATCGGGTTATAAATCTGGAGCCCCCCGTCAGGATTGAACTGACGACCTGCGCATTACAAGTGCGCTGCTCTACCACTGAGCTAGAGAGGCTTGCCGCCTTTGCAGGCAACGGGCGTAATTATGGCAGTTAACGGCGTAATGTAAAAATCATCAATCTCTGCAGCGCAGACAGGTAGGTTTACCGCATGCGATTGGGCGTTTTAGATGTGGGGTCAAACACTGTCCACCTCCAAGTCGTCGATGCTCACCCTGGCGCCCGTCCAAGCCCGGCTACAAATCAAAAAGTTGAACTACGCCTTCACGAATATTTAAATAAAGAAGGTGAAATAACTTCCGAAGGTGTGGCACTTCTCGAAGAATCTATCGCCGATGCAATCTCGCACGCCAAAGAGTTTCAAACTGAAGAAATATTAGCCTTCGCCACATCTGCAATACGTGATGCTAAAAATGGAAAAGACATTCTCGATCAAATAAATAAGAAATTTGAAATTGATTTGCAAGTTCTCTCGGGCGATGATGAAGCGCAAATGACTTTCTTGGCAGCGCGTCGTTGGTTGGGCTGGTCTAGTGGTCGTCTGCTCGTTTTAGATATCGGTGGTGGTTCACTCGAGATCGCAGTTGGTGATGACGAACGCGCAGAAGCCACCATTTCACTTCCACTAGGTGCATCACGCCTGACGCGCGAATATCTTGACTCTGATCCTCATACTTCAAAAGAGATAAAAGCGCTGGAAACCTTTGTATTCGATGGCATTAAAGAATCTCTGCCAGAAGAAATTTCCAAACATATTGCAGATCACTTTGTCGCAACCAGCAAGACGTTTAGGACTCTGGCTCGGTTAGGAGAACATTGGTATGAGGATAATCCAAAGTATTTAAAGATTAATTCACTCACCAAAATGATTCCAAAATTGCAGGATATGTCGAATAAGCAACGCGCCGAACTTCCTGGCGTTTCGCAGAGTCGGGCTTGCCAAATTGTGGCGGGGGCGATAGTTGCGCGCACTGCAATGGAGAGATTACAAATCAATGAGCTTGAGATATGCCCTTGGGCGTTACGCGAAGGGATTGTGCTTCGCTGGCTAGATTGGATGGAGCGTTAAGGCCTACAGATCACCCTAAATTAGAGGTTCGTCGATCCAATCGCAAGCAACGACTTCACCTGCGCGACAATGCAGAACAATCGCTTGCGCGGGTTCTAACTCGCGATCCATTGATTTAAAGTATTTCTTGCCAACTAATTTCTTAACTACCTTTGGGATTATTGGATTATGGCTGCACACCATCGCTGGAACTCCACGGTCCATTAAATCTTGCACATAATCAAGCGGAGCTTCCCGATCTATTTCAAAGCCATATTCAGATAGATCCTTAGAAAAAATTGGATTCTTTTGTAGAGATCGCGCCATTACATCGACTGTTTCGATACAGCGCAAGGCATCTGATGTGTGAATCTCTGTGGCGGCGTAAGGCATATAAATTGGCAAGAGGCGCTTTGCTTGCAATTGTCCACGGTGTTCTAGCGGACGATCTCCATCATCACCATCCCAATCAGTGCGCTTAAGCGCTTTAGCATGGCGCAATAAAATAATTGGAAAAGTATCAGCGCCAAAGTCCAAGAAGAAATCAACTATCGCACGGTCATCTTTATTGGTGAGTTTCTCTTTCGCTTTCTTCGGTGCTAACCACTCAACCTGATCAACCTCTTCTGGGTTTGGTTTACCAGTTTGTGTTGTCGCTGCGGCAGCCCAGTAACGAACTTCTTTCGGCGCACCTTCTAATTTATATACAACTGTTCCGATTTCAGGGCCGAATATAGATTCGTAACCAGTCTCTTCTTGAATTTCACGGTAGCCCGCAGAAATATGTGATTCACCTGGTTCTACTTTTCCTTTCGGAAGTGACCAATCGTCATATCTTGGGCGATGGATTACTGCAATCTCTAAATCATCGTTACTTGCTTTACGCCACAAGACAGCGCCAGCGGCTTGAATCATTGAATTTGTAGAATCCTTAGGCATTAGTGTGCTTTCTTATATCGCTTGATGTACACGCTCTGCAGATCTTGCAAAGGTTCACCGGCTGCATTCTTTGCTACGCGTACCCACTTCTCTTGAGATTGATGCCAACTTGTCGTTTCATCGCTGAGCGAGAGATCAAATATTTCTTGGAGCGAAGTTTTGTGCGCAGGACGCTCCATGCGCACCAAACTTTCAACTCTACGATCTAAATTGCGGTGCATTAGGTCCGAACTACCAATCCAATACTCATCTTCTCCACCATTTACAAAGTGATAAATTCGAGAGTGTTCCAGGAATCTTCCTAAGACTGAACGTACTTGGATGTTTTCAGAAAGTCCGGGTATGCCCGGCTTGAGCGAACAAATCCCGCGAATGACTAAGTCAACCTTTACCCCGGCTTGTGATGCCTCATAAAGTGACTCTACAAATTCTTCATCAAGTAAAGAATTCAATTTCATTTGGATACCCGCGGGCCGACCTGCCTTAACGTTAGATATTTCTAGCGCAATTTTCTCTAGCAACCCTGTCCGCAAAGTGCGCGGTGCCACCAATAGACGTGAATAAGTCGAATGTGGTGCAAAGCCAGATAATTGATTAAATAACTTTGTTAAATCATCAGTTAACAACGGATCTGCGCTTAGTAAACCTAAATCTTCATAAAAGCGGGCAGTCTTTGGGTTGTAGTTACCGGTTCCCATATGACAATAAAGTCGTAAACCTTGCGCTTCGTCGCGCACAACTAAAGAAATCTTGGCGTGCGTTTTTAAGCCCATTAACCCATAGACCACGTGTACGCCGGCGGCTTCAAGTTTGCGTGCCCAACGCACATTCGCTTGCTCATCAAATCTGGCACGGATTTCTACAACTGCAAGAACTTGTTTTCCGGCTTCCGCAGCTTCAATCAAAGCTTCGATAATTGGGGAGTCACCTGATGTGCGATAAAGAGTTTGCTTAATCGCCAAGACATCTGGATCTTGCGCAGCATGCTGTAAGAACTGCACAACTGATGAGGTAAATGATTCATAAGGGTGGTGCAGCAAAATCTCACCTTGGCGAATCGCCGCAAAGAATAAGTCAGGCTCTTCGGAATCAACTTCGCGAAGCGCCGCCACGGTTCGGGATCTAAAGGCTGGATATTTAAGTTTTGGCAGATCCAAGTCAGCAATTTTTGTTAGGTCGGTCAAATCAAGTGGCGCTGGCAACGATAAAACATTTGCTGGGTTGATATCCAACTCATCACATAAAGTGTTTAAGAGATGTTGGTCAATACCTTCTTCTATTTCAAGTCGAACTGGTGGCCCAAAACGTCTGCGAGCCAACTCTTGCTCCAGCGAGTTTAATAAATCCTCAGAATCTTCTTCTTCAAGTTCAATATCTTGATTTCGGGTCACTCGGAATGTGTAGTGATCCTGAATCAGCATTCCGGGGAATAGTTCTTGTAAATGGATTGCTATCAAATCTTCAAGTGGGAGAAAACGTTTGCTATGCGGTGTAGGGCTAACTGCAATCAAGCGAGAAAGAATTGGTGGAACTTTAACTCTTGCAAAATATTCTTCTGAACTCTTTGGGTTCTTTACGATCACAGCTAAATTGAGAGATAACCCTGAAATATATGGGAATGGGTGTGAAGGGTCGACTGCCAATGGAGTTAAAACCGGGAAGATTCGATCGCTAAAAATGCGCGACATGTAATTGCGTTCATCATCACTTAAGTCATCCCAATGAATTATTTCAATATCGTGATTCTTTAATTCAGGCGCTATTTTCTTCTTAAATAATTTGGCATGTCTTTGCGTTAACTCACGTACCCGGACGGAGATCGCTTCTATTAATTCTGCGGGGGTGTAGCCAGCGGAGTTAACTAAATTAGGGTTAGTTTCTATTTTTCCAAGAACTGATGCCACGCGCACCATATAGAACTCATCTAAGTTGGAAGCAAAGATGGTTAAGAATCGAACGCGCTCCAATAAAGGAATTGATTCATCTTCAGCTAATTCCAAGACGCGCTCGTTAAAGGAGAGCCAGCTGATCTCTCGATCAATCAGATGAGCAGCATCAGGCATAGGTTTATCATCTCTCTTTTAGGTGAATTTCGCGTAATCACGATATGGACAGGGGCTAAACAGGCCAGCTAGTAGGCGTCGGATACTTTGCAGAACGCCCATCTCCCGAAGATTTGCCGCGGAGACGACGCCAGATCCAAGGTAGTGCGAAAGTGAAGAACCAAAGGACAGAAATTAAACGCTTCTTTATCCAAGGAGTTGGTTGCGCCGGTGGCAGCGGAATGCGCCAACTTGCATCAAATTGATATCCCAATTTCTCCAATAAGGCTTGGGCAACACGATTGTGCCCCTCAGCATTTAAATGTAAACGATCAAAGGCAAGGAATCGGTTATCGTTAAAGAAGGTTTCATTATTGGCATCAACAATAATTGCACCTACTTCAGCACCGACTGCATGAACTATTTTATTAAATTCGCCAAAACGCGCCGCCCAAACATCGGATCCTCGTCCGGTATTTCCTGTGCGCTCCAGGACTGTAAATAACATAAGCGTTGCACCAGTTTTTGCTGCGCGACGCACTGCTTCTGCATAAAGTGCTTGTGCAACTTCGGGTTTATATCCAGGACGAAGCGCATCATTTGCTCCGGCGTGAAAAGAGAGCAAAGTATCTGGACCTGTTACGTAACCAATGGCAACCGGTAATTGATCATCGATTACTTGTTTAAGTAACTTGCCGCGTACCGCCAAATTAATATATGTAAATCCTGGCTCTTCTTTCGCCATTACATCTGCAATGCGATCTGCCCAGCCACGATATTGTCCGTTGACAATTACATCCGACATTCCTTCGGAATACGAATCGCCACAGACGATTAAACGCTTATATTTCATTCCCTAGCTCTTTCTAGATAATTATTTGCGACGTTGCTCGTCAACCCAGAACAACGCGATCGATGTAGCCACACTTGCATTTAGCGATTCAGTACTTGCACGCATCGGAATTGAAACAACCAAGTCGCACTTTTCGCGCACTAAACGCGATAGACCTTTGCCTTCAGAGCCGACAACGATCATGACGTTTTCTTTCGCAACTTTCATGCCGCTCAAAGACTGATCAGATTCGCCATCTAAACCAATAACAAAGCACCCTATTTTCTTCGCATCTTCAATGGTGCGCGCCATATTAGTTACTTGCGCAACCGGCAGACGAGCGGCGGCTCCGGCAGATGATTTCCACGCAGATGCCGTCATTGCAGCCGCACGACGTTCGGTCATAACAACACCAGCTGCGCCAAATGCCGCAGCGCTACGAACAATCGCACCAAGATTACGTGGATCAGTTACGCCGTCGAGTGCCACAATTAAAATTGGGTGGTTAGCGCGTTCAGTGATCTCTTGGAAAGAAGAGTATTGATAAGGCTTAATTGCCAAGATAATTCCTTGGCTATTTGCGCTGATACCTTCGATTTCAGCGCGATGTACTTCACGAATTGGCAGTTGGTGGTGAAGAGCGAGTTGCAGCGATTCAGCAACTCGATCATCAACATCAATGCTGCGCGCAACAATTAACTCAGTTGCCGGAACGCTGGCGCGTAGCGCTTCCAGAACAGCGTTGCGTCCTGAAACAATTTCGCCCTTCGGTTTTTCGCTGCGTCCAGTGCGAGTACGTAGCGGAGATTTCTTTTCGGCAGCCTTCTTACGTTTAGCAGCTGCGTGATACGGACGATCTTCCGCTTTTGGCGTCGGTCCTTTACCTTCTAAGCGACGTTTGTTTTTTCCGCCGGTACCGCCAGTTGGACCTTTTTTAGAACTAGATCGAGCTGCGCCACGAGGTTTTGCAGTGCCGGCCATTTACTTCTCGCTTATCTGTGAGATAGACCAACGTGGCCCTTGTGCTGTGTCTTCAATAATTATGCCAAGTGCGGCAAGCCCATCGCGAATCTGATCAGATGCCGCAAAATCTTTTCGATCGCGCGCTGCTGTGCGTTGTGCAAGCGCTAGTTGAATTACGCCATCAAGTGCCTCTGTTAAATCCGCACCGCCTGAAATTGCAAAGGCGGTATCAAATGGATCGCAGCCAAGTATTTCTAGCGCTCCACGAATTTCGCTGGCAAATGCGGCAATTACCGCTTTATCTCCAGAAGTTATGGCGCTATTTCCTAGTCGCAGTGCTTCTGAAATACCCGCTAAAGCAGTTGGTACCGCTAAATCATCGTTCATCGCATCGGTAAAACCTTGAGATATAACTGGAATCGGCGCTGAACCTAAAATTTCGATGGCTCGATTTAAGAAACCTTCGATGCGGCGAAATGCAGTTGCAGATTCAGCGAGTGCTTCGTGTGAGAATTCCAGCATTGAACGGTAATGCGCGCTGCCGAGATACCAACGCAATTCAATTCCGCGCACGGTTTTCAAGAGTTCGGCTACTTGTAATGAATTGCCCAGTGACTTACTCATCTTTTCACCAGATGCGGTAACCCAAGCGTTGTGCATCCAACGCTTAGAAAATGCATAACCTGCAGCTTCTGATTGTGCAATCTCATTTTCATGGTGCGGGAAGATTAAATCTAAGCCGCCGCCGTGGATATCAAATGCTTCACCTAAATAGGCATGCGCCATTGCAGAACATTCCAAGTGCCAACCCGGGCGACCTGCACCCCAAGGTGTTGGCCAAGAAGGATCTCCTGGCTTTGCCGCTTTCCAAAGCGCAAAGTCACGTGGGTCTTTCTTATAAGTCTCATCGGCATCTGCTGCAGGAAGCAGATCATCTATTTTCTGTCGCGAAAGAGTTAGATAAGAATCTAATTTGCGCACTTCAAGGTAAACATCGCCATTGCCGGGAGCGTATGCAGCGCCGCGTTCAATCAATAAGGTCATTAACTCAATCATCTGAGTGATGTGCCCAGTTGCGCGTGGTTCGTAAGTTGGAGGCTGCACATTTAAAGCAGCGTAGGCATCGGAGAAAGCACGTTCGTACTTCATGGCAACGGCCCACCAAAGCGCTTTTTCGTGAACTGCCTTGTGCAAAATCTTGTCATCTATATCGGTGACGTTGCGAATAAAAGTGACGTTGTAGCCAGATTTGGTAAGCCAGCGGCGCAAGATATCGAAGTTAACACCCGAGCGAACGTGACCTATGTGCGGAGGCGCTTGCACGGTTGCACCACATAAATAAATTCCGACTTCGCCAGCTTTGAGCGGCACAAATGGGGATGTGGTTCGCGTTAGCGTGTCATATAAAGATAGCGAACTCATTGGCTAAGTCTATCTTGCAAGGCTTATTTAGAATAAATCAGCGCTGATGCAATGGCGGCAATACCCTTGCCTTCGCCAGTTAAGCCCATTCCATCAGTGGTTGTTGCAAGCAATGCGACTTCTGCTCCACCTAAAGCCTGAGATAGCGCAGAGATCGCTTCAGCGCGACGTGAACCAATTTTGGGGCGATTACCAATTACCTGAACCGAAACATGTGAAATTTCAAATCCACTCTTTTTAACTAAAGCGAGCGTTTCTTTCAACAACGTCGTGCCGGATGCGCCGGCATATTCAGGTTTATTTGTTCCGAAGTTTGATCCCAAATCACCTAAACCACTTGCTGCAAAGAGCGCATCGCAGATCGCGTGTGCTGCAACATCGCCATCGGAATGTCCTTCAACTCCATCTTGATCGGGCCACAACAAACCAGCTAACCAAAGTGGTCGGCCAACTTCGAAGTGATGAGCATCAACACCCACGCCAGTTTTAAAGGAATTTGAATGGCCTAAGAATCCCAGCGCAGTTGCTAAATCAGGAGGCGTTGTAATTTTGAGTGCGCGTTCTTCTCCGGCAATAACCCGCACTGGTTTTCCTAGCGCTTCAACAAGTGCAGCATCATCGGTTGCTTCACCTGAAGATGCGTGTGCCTGATTAATAACGCCGTAAGTAAAGCCCTGCGGAGTTTGGATATTGCGCATAGAAGAGCGATCAGGAGTTGAAGTAACAAGTCCATCTGCGCTTACAATTTTTACAGTATCAGTTTGGGCAAGACCTGGAATAACTGCAACATCTCCAGATTTAAGTGCAGCCACAACGCTTTGCGCCAAGGCTGGTGAAGCAAGTGCGCGCGCAGCATCATGAATTAATACATATTTAGCATCGCCTGTGACTTTCGATAATCCGATGCGCACGCTTTCTGAACGCGTAGCCCCGCCGGTTACAACTGTGATGCCATCGCCGACTAAATTTTGAATCTGTTTTTCATATCCGGATGGTGCGGTGATGATAATTTGATCAGCGACAGATGAAATTGAAGAGAGCGCGTGTTCAATTAAGGTGCGATCACCGAGTTGGATTAGCGCCTTCGGAATTGCTGCGCCAAATCTTTCGCCACTACCTGCAGCAGCGATGATTGCAGCGATCATGGTTTGGGTGCGCTAATTAAGAAGCGAGAACCTCGTCAAGGAGAGTTGCAGCCTTTTCTTCATCTGTGCGCTCAGCAAGAGCAAGCTCAGAGATAAGGATCTGCTTCGCCTTGGCGAGCATGCGCTTTTCACCAGCAGAGAGACCACGATCTAAGTCGCGACGGTAAAGATCGCGCACAACTTCGGCGACCTTAATGACATCTCCTGAGGCAAGTTTTTCAAGATTGGCTTTGTAGCGACGAGACCAGTTTGTTGGCTCTTCGGTATATGGCTGGCGAAGTACGTTA
>Ga0209442_1000074_pt1 | contig 55467 bp, 88 predicted proteins | sample LauGreSBDMM110DD_2_FD_187565 | JGI IMG/M metagenome (GOLD analysis project Ga0209442, IMG submission 187565) | Freshwater lake microbial communities from Lake Michigan, USA - Sp13.BD.MM110.DD (SPAdes) (version 2) | ecosystem: Environmental > Aquatic > Freshwater > Lake | place: Lake Michigan...
TATTCCAGTGTAGCACAGCGGTAGTGCAGTTGACTGTTAATCAATTGGTCGTAGGTTCGATCCCTGCCACTGGAGCCAAGATAAGTAGTGTTATGAAACGAATGGCATTATTTTTACACCATCCTGAATGCTCAGAAGATTGTGCATATGCGATGGTCCATTCGTTATCATCTGAGTATCAGATACGAATTTTTACCGAGAGAGAATTAGATGACGATGACTTTTTTATTGGTCTTGATGTTATTGCTTTTCCTGGCGGTATTGGTGATAGCGACTCGTATCCTAATTTCTTCACTAGAACAAGAGCGAATCGAATCGCCAGATTCATATCAAGTGGTGGTCACTATCTTGGCATTTGTATGGGTGCTTATTGGGCTGGAAGTCGTTATTTCGATATTCTGGATTCTGTAAACCCAGTACAATATATTAAGAGACCAAATGCCACTGTCCGCAGAAGTTATGGAACAGTAGCTGATGTAGAGTGGAATGGAATACAAGAACAAATGTACTTCTATGATGGTTGTGCATTGATTGGTGATGAAGATAAATTTAAGACTGTCGCACGATATGCCAATGGTGATCCAATGGCAATCATACAAGGAAGAATAGGATTAATAGGTTGCCATCTAGAAGCACCTTTGTATTGGTATGAGAAACCATGGCAATACATAAACAAACATTGGAATGATGGAAGACATCATACGCTGTTATTAGATTTTGTGAATAAATTGGGGGATTAGTATAATTGGGAAAACACTAGCCTTGCACGCTTGAGTCGGGAGTTCGATCCTCCCATCCTCCACCAACAATCGCTCTCACATATGGCGTACAATAGGATAAGTAATATGTGACCAAGCCCACATAGCTCATTTGGTAGAGCAATTCACTAGTAATGAATAGGTGGTCAGTTCGAATCCGACTGTGGGCACCAAATTATATCTCTCTGGTGTAATGGCAGCACGTGGGTCTCCAAAACCCTTGGTCGGAGTTCGAGTCTCTGGAGGGATGCCAATTGCGGGGTTAGTTTAATGGTAAAACTGTAGATTTCCAATCTTCCGTTGAGAGTTCGATTCTCTCACTCCGCTCCAAGTTTTTAATGAGGTAAGAAAAGAGGTAATCATGCGTAAAGATATCGACATCGATGAAGTGAAAGACTTTATCATGGCACAGAGTCCTGAATCAAAGATTTATATCGGTGGTGACTCTGAACGATTTAATATCGGAAATGAATTCTACGCTGATTACATCTTAGTGATTGTTGTTCATATCAATGGTAATAATGGTTGTAAAATCTTCGGTGAAGTATCTCGTGAAAGATGCTACGACCAGAAGAAAGATAAACCACGTATGAGATTGATGAATGAAGTTTACAAGATTGCAGACTTGTACCTAAAGTTGCATGATGTTCTAGAGGACAGAGAAGTCCAAGTGCATTTGGATATTAATCCAAACGAAATGCATGGTTCATCTTGCGTAATAAACGAAGCAGTTGGTTACATTAAGGGTATGTGCAATGTTGTACCATTTGTTAAGCCAAACGCATTTGCAGCATCATACGCTGCAGACAGATACAAGTCTTACATGCGTGCAGCATGATTTGACATGCAAGAATTTTTAATGTATAATTATTGAATTGAAGGAGTTAAATATGCAAACAATTAATCTACGTAAAGCAAATGCAATCCAGAGCGAGATCCGTAAAGCGATCTCTAGTTCAGGTGTTAGCGATACTGCTACCATCACTGAGTACAGCAAAGACATTGCTGGTAGTCTTGAGAAAGCAATGGCAGATTATGCCACTGATGTTACTCGCAAAGTAGCATTGAACACTGCGTTGTTTAACATTCGTAAGAGTGTTTCTCAAGCAAATGCTCATGCCGTCAGCGACATTCTTGCTGATGTTGAATTGATCGATGCCAAGATCAAAGTTTATAGCGAAGTTGCCACTAAGCAAGTTGCTAAGACTCTAGACGAGATCAATGCTCGTATCGAGAAGATGAAGGTTGCACCAACTGATGCTACTGGTCGCCATGTAATCTATGGCGATCGTTACAGCACTGTGGAAACATCTGTTGTTGAGCAAAGCACTATTGATGGTGCCAAGCAAATCGTAAAGCAATTGAAGCGTGAGAAACAAACTCTTCAAGACAAGCTGTTGACTTTGAATGTCAACACCGTAATCAACATCGAGTTAACAGACGAGATGGTATTGAAGATAGAAGGTATTCTTTAAAGTTTAGAGGGACAATGCCGATAAGAGAGCAATGAATAGTTGCAACCTATTAACCTGAAAAGGATTAATGGAACAAGATTGGTCTTGAAAACCACTCTGCTCAATCGTGCTCAATTCATAGTATCTGCTCCACGGATTACACTTGACTGTTATAGTCGCTGCTTGTTGCTCCGTGTTATATACTTTTGTGGGCTGTTTTTTGATAGTTGCCAATTGCATATTGCATAGCGACTATTCGCTTAAATTGACTCATTGTTCCTCACCTTATAAGTAGTAATACGCAGGATTAATTCAGCGGTAGAATGTCTCGTTGCCAACGAGAATGCCATCGGTTCGATCCCGATATCCTGCTCCAACATGGAGATATTATGACTGAAGAAATTGCAACAGTACCACTGACCTTTAAAGAACAGTGGGAACAAAAGAAACTTCTTAAACGAGCCAAGAAAAAAGCCAAGCGAACAATGCAAGGTAAAGGGTTAGGTCGCAGAGAAGCATCAAAAGAAGTCAACAAAGCAGTCAATCGAATTGCTTCAAACAAACCAATACGACTTGCTGCTGGACGTGGTGGATGAAACATTTTCCTGCTATTTGTTTTGATGACTTTTATGATGATCCAGATTCAGTTAGAGAATTTGCGTTGAGTCAAGAATTTCTGATAAATGAAACTGGATTGTATCCTGGAGTAAGAACAAATTTCTTACATGAAATTAATCCAGAATTGTTTGATGTTTTTTGCAACAAGCTGTTTTCAATATTTTATGATTTTAATACTACGCCCACTAAGTGGGTCATCAGTACATCATTCCAACTAATAAAACCATTTTCTACTGAAGAACATTCTATAAAAAATCATGGATGGGTACATCTAGACGATAACAAAATATTCGCTGGAGTAATTTATCTAACACCGAACATTGACATTAGCACTGGAACATCTTTGTATAAAATCAAAGACAATCCAAAATTACTCAATTCAAATGTTAAGTATGAATTTTATAAATCTGGTATCGCCGACGATAGTTATGATAAGATTTTATCAGATCATAACAATTCATTTGTTGAGACTGTTAGATTTAACAATGTGTACAATAGAATGATTGCTTTTGATGGAACTACATACCACAAAGCCAATAGCTATTATTCTGAGGGTGAACCAAGATTATGTCAAGTCTTTTTCTTAGAAGCCTTTCAAACATCAAGCACTACTCCAATACAAAGATCTAAATTATACAAGCTAAAGGATTAGAATGAAGTTTACGTGGGAAAATATAAATCGGATTAATTTTGAACTTGATGAAAATCATAACGATTTAAAATCATATAAAGAAGAAGTGCGTGATTACATATCTCAAGTTACTAAAAACAAAGAAGTAATACTTATATTCAGTGGTGGAAACGATAGCAGATTTATAGCAAGACAATTAATGGATTTAGATATTCCATTTAAAGCAGTTACCAAATCTTTTAAATCTACTTTTGATGATTACGACGCTGTTGTGAGTAAACAGTTTTGCCTTGCCAATGGTATTGAGCATGATCTTTTTTATGAGAAACCAAGAGAGTTTTTTATGAAAGTGAAACAAATTTCTAATGCTAACCATAACCATGTTTACGCACAGTTAGTTTCTTATTACATAGAAACGATACTTCAAAAATATAGGAGTGATGGATTCACAGGAGTGTTTCTAAGTGGGTGTGGAATGGAGTTTCACTTTCTAAGTGAGATTAAAAAGCTAGAGAAATATTCTGATATATACCTTTATGCTAGAACTCATCCAAGACAATTATTAGAAAACAATAAACAAGATTTATACACTCCTATGTCTGATAGAATATATTTGTCATACATAAGAAATAAAATTTGCATTAAAAAACATAACGATGGTCTATCAATTTGGACAGATATAAGAAATGCCATATATCAAGAAAGTTTTGAAGATTTAGATTTAATAAAAAAACAGCGTCAAGATGACTTAGCCATAGAACAATATTACGTCAAGAACATTATTCCATACATTAAAAATATAAATTGTCTTCCATTTATAACAGAATTCGCAACATTTAATTTGTCTGATTACTACAGAAGAAACAAACTAGTATGATATTCTTTTTTAAAAAACCCAAGTTAGTTGTAGAATGTTTTACTACATTGGATAGACTACAAAAGGTAGGCATTCCAAAAGCAAATAATTTTATTCCAGACTGGTGGAAAACAGTTGACAAAAGTTTGTGGAAAAGCAGTAAACATTCTGATATGGCTGTGCCATATCCAACTATGAAAACATGTCCAGGTTTTACAGATCTTTATAAACGTGGTAACATTCTTCCACTTTGGACAGAACTTCTGATAGAATCAGATCACTTTGGATACAAGTGGGAGTTTGCTGGCAATAATAAAAATATAAATATTGAACAGCATTCACCTGAACAGTACGCATCAAAAGAATATACTGAAGATTTCAAATCACTACATCATGTAAAACTTAATAGCCCTTGGATCTTTAAATGTAAAAAAGATACACCATTTCTAGCAATAGAACCAGTATACAATAATTTACTAAGTACGTATGGAATAAAATATTTACCAGGAGTGCTAAATTTTAAAGATCAACACAGCACTAATGTTAACTTCTTTATACCTGCCAATATTAATTCAATTAAAATGTTTTATATGGATCCATTGTGCCATTTTATATGTTTAGACAATGATGTAAATGTAGAATTTAAATCGATACTAATTTCTCAAAATGAGCACGATGATTTTTCTAGAAATATGGGTTTTAGAACATCGTTTCTTAATGATTACAAAAAGTCAAGCAAGTGCCCATTTTCTTAATAACTAAGGAGTGTTTATGAATAACATAAAATTTAATAGTATATCTGGTAAGATAGAAGACAGTGGCAGAACTGCAGTTTGTGTAGAATTTAACACATGGCATAATGACCAAGGAATAGATTTAACCTTTTATGGTGACCCTGAAGAAATCAAAACTATATCTTTGTCTAAAGATGAACTGCATTGTATTGCAGTGATTGCTTCTGCGATCAATTACATTGATATTCCTGAAGCATCTAAAGAAGCTACATCTTTATTAGAAATATCTGAAAAAAGACTAGCCTTAGAAAAAGAAAAATACGAACAAATGGCAGCACCAAATGCACTAACACTGTCTGGAGATTTAACTTTATTGTCAGAAGATCTAGAAGAGTCTTTACGTTCATCTTCAACAAAGTAATGCTTATAAATAGACAGATACTTTGTAAAAAGGCGAAATATGTCAGAATTACTTAATCCTAACTTTAAATCTTCTATTTTTTGGTTACGATCTGCAGAACTAGTGGGTGGCACCGAAGAACAAATCAGCCGATGGTGGTTGACTCCAATTCCATATGCTCCATTTAATTTAAGAGCACCAATTGAACTATTCAGTCGCACTAATGTTCAAGATTTTAATGCGTTGAAATTGTGGTTTAGTGAAACTACTGTAGGTGGTAGTATCATCGATGTTGATTACTTTGAACAAGATAAAACACAAGATGGAACTACAAGTAGCTTTAGAAATGATCTAAAGCAATCTACTCTTTTAGCCATTGGTGGAACTGAATCGTTGTTTAGCCGAAACCAGAATCTTGGAACTTTAATCAACTACAAAATTAATACATTTACTTCTTCTGGAGATTTCTTTGTAAGAGTTGGTGGACCAATAGATTATTTAATCGTTGGTGGTGGCGGTGGCGGTGGCGGTGGATATAACAGTAGCTTTCCTGTTACTAATGGCAGTAGAACAGATGGTGCTGGTGGTGGCGGTGGCGGTGGTGGCGTTTTATTTGGTTCTATGTTTTTGCCAGCTGGTAATTATAGAATTACCGTAGGTTCTGGTGGAACTTCTGGATATGATAATTTAGCATCTCCTCCATTTAGACAATCATCCAATGGTGGAGATTCTGTTGCCTTTGGACTTACTGCTTTAGGTGGTGGTGCTGGTTCTTCTGCTGTAATAACAACTACAATTTTTGGTGTCACAGCTGCAGCCCAAACTGGAAGTTCTGGTGGTGGCGGTGGTGGATCTGTAGAACAAGCTGGTGCAACTGGATATAATGGTCAAGGATTTGGTGGTGGTAATAGATCTGCCACTGGTCTTGCTGGTGGTGGCGGTGGAGCAGGTGGTGTCGGTGGTAGTGGGGGTGTTTCACGTAATGACACGGCAGGAGATGGTGGTGTTGGAATTTTATCAAACATCACTAGCGTTCCAACATACTACGGTGGCGGTGGTGGTGGCGGTGCTGTAAATAGTAATACAATTTATGGTACTACTGCTTTAACAGGTGGAACTTTTGGTGGAGCAGGTGGAATCGGTGGTGGTGGTCGTGCCGCAAATGTATTTCCTTTAGGTGTGGCTGCAACAAATGGAACTGCTAATACTGGCGGTGGTGGAGGTGGTTCTACTAATGGTAATTCTGGTGGAAGTGGTGGAAGTGGAATTGTAATAATCAGATCTGCAGTAACCCAAAACGATCTTAACAATAAATACTGGCACTACCCTCAAGGTGGCGGTCCAACTTACTAAAAGAATTTTATGTCAATAGATATTTACAGTACAAATTTTAGACAAAATGGTCTCTGGAAAAGAGTGGCAGAACTAGTTGGTGGTAATGAACGACTAACTGCAGAGTGGTGGTTGACTCCGATACCACTTCCACCATTTAACTTAAGAACACCAAATGAATTAATGATGAATGATGAGTTCGATAGTGTTAGGATATATCTAGAAACACTGACAGATCAATCACAACCGATCGACTATGGACCACAAGTATATTATAATTCTGTCAGAGATGGTTTACAACGAACACCTGGAAACAGCATATACAAAACTAGAAAAGACAGACGTAAAGCAGGTATACCAGAAGAAAGCATAGGTTACTTATGAGTGAGATGCATTTATTAATTAAACAGCTTTACGAACAGTCTTATAAAAAAGAAGACAATGAAACGATATTGTCTCATGCACACAGTAAAATATTTGACATCGATGCCTTTGCACAAAGAATAGTATTTCGTTGTGCCTTAACAGCTAAACTAGCCATGGCAGAAGGACATGATCCATATGAAAAGATCATTGAAAAGTACGGAGTAGAAACTTGTGTCAAGCCTCCAACAATAGATTTTGATTCTACAAATGAATTGATATGATAGTTTTAGATTCACTTACGGGTGAGATAGTTGAACTAAAACAAGAAAAAGGTAATTTTTATCCATATACAATTGACAATGAAACCAGACTGATACCAATAGCAGTCTATAAAAATCATGAGAAAATACCGTCATTAATTTGGGATGAAGAGTTACTGGTACAAAATGTTTCTGATATGATGGATATGAATTCATTGTGTGAAAAACGAGTATTGATTGTTAAGATGTCAGAATGGAAACGTGGTAGAAAAGTAGAAATACTAAAGCCATTTAGATGTGTAGTTTGTAAAAAGCCAAGTTGTCTTGGAGAATGCGACGAAGATAGTTTTCTAGAGTTAATGTTAATATAAGTATCAAGGAGATATAAATGGATATTAAAGTAAAAGTAGTTTGGGGTAACGGTATGAATGATGCAAAACGTAACGAGTTTCATGCCATCAGAGATACGTGGGGAGTTTTAAGAGATGCAATTAATGCAGGTAAATCAGACCCTGTAGTTGTAGCTAATGATGCTCCTAATGCAATATATGGTGGTACAAGATCATTTACTGATTCAACAACAGCAAATGCTTGGAAAACCTTTGTAGAAGCAACTGCGTTACAAATTAATGTTCCAGTCACGGTAACTGTAACATAAGCAGATTGGTATCTTATAAGATAACAAATCAAAGCAGTGCTAGTCACTGCTTTTTTGCATTATAAATTTGTCTTGTAATTATGTTTAGGAGATAATATGTTAGAGTGTATCATAGCAGGTGATTCAATTGGAGTCGGTATTGCAAATGTACGTAAAGAGTGTGTGGCATATGTTAAGGGTGGAATTAACTCTAAGCAGTGGTTAGATAAGAATATCTTGTACACTCCACTAATTGCAAATCATGTAATTATTTCGCTTGGATCCAATGACCACAAATATGTAAAGACTGAGGAAGAACTACGAACTATTCGTAAACTAACCAAAGCTGATCGAGTGTACTGGGTAATGCCAAGTGATAAGTTTCCTGCAGCACAATCAGCAGTTTGGCATGTGGCAAATGAAAACAATGATATTATCCTTAAAACGGATCGTATGCAAAAAGACAATATTCATCCATCATGGGCAGGATATAAAGAACTAGGAGAAAATGCAAGATGAACATCAAAGACTATCAGATGGAACCAAAGACACCACTATCATTTGAAGAGTGGAAAGGTAATATTGCTCCACAATACACTGGAGATAAACTCAAAGCATTCGATCGTTTGCACTCGGTAGACTACGAGAAAGAATTCAATGCCATGCTTAAATCGGAGTATGCAGAGTATTTGTCAAATCTAAATGGAGACTGGTTACTAAAATGACTACCTTTACTAGCGAGGACAGAGCTAACTCTGAGCCAAAACTAATTAAGTACCGAGATGCAGGAATGCATTCTTACACATACTTCTGGACTATTGATGGTCGAGTTGTTTCACCTTATTTTGACGACGAAATCACAGCAAAGGAATGGACATATGAAAACAAATCAACAACTGGAAACTGAAGCCATCTTATCAATGGTAGAGAACATGAAGGCATTGGAACAGCAGTTAGCCGATGCCAAGAAACGAATCACTGATATGGAGTTAATTATTGCCAATCAACGAGCAGCAATAAAGGAATTGCAATGATACAAGAAGTAATACTACACAAAGACGATCTGGTTGCAATACTAGAGTTTGCCAACAAATATCCCGATTCCGACTATGTCACAGTGTCTTGTGATTCTAGTTCAGGAATCGGAAATTTAGTTTCGGCATCACTAAGAGCAATCGTCAACAGTGATCCAGTAATAATCACTAAACAGATCGTGGACGAATCATCATGGTAAAGCCTAATGATCCATCTCTTGCTAATATTCTCGAGGGAGAGAAAATTACCACAGACGATACCACCGAGTACCAAGAATCCACTCTAGAGAAACAAGCAGAATTCGATAAGAAACGAAACTACGAGTGGGATCAGTGGAAGCCAATTGAATGAAAACCTTAGTAATCGCAGGTAATTATGATCAAGCAAACATCTGGATGCACGCTAGACAAAAACGAACAGTTACTCACACTATCGTTCATAATGTAGACCAGCTACGAGGTAGACGAGATCCCAGTGGTGTATTCATAGGGACATGGCGAAGTCGAAAGGATATATTCGAAATACTTACTGCGCTGTTGACTCAAATGTCCGACCCTGTCAAGTACAAGATTATCCAAGGTCTACTGGTACAACATATTATAGAGATAACAAAATGAAACTATACGAAATAGCTTATCCAGACAACAGAATGAAACTATACGAAATAACATATTATAGAAACAACGAAATGAAACTATACGAAATAGCTTATCCAGACGAGCACAATAACGATACCATTGAAATACTAACAGAAGATGAACCAAGAGAATAAAGAACCCGAAAAAGATCCAGTAGATGATGTGGCCAAACACATACATATTGTGTTGCCTATTGTAGGAGCAGTATTGATGTTTATGCTGGCTTTTATTGCTGTTACAATGGCTTAACAATATGAGTTTTTTAGTCGTGGTGGACGGAGTAGAGAAAATAGTGATGTTGCAATGAATACAAAGGCGAGGGATGGCATACAAAGAAAAAACATGCCCTAAGTGTGGCGACAAGCACACCAAGCGAGGAGAATACTGCTCACGCTCATGTGGGAATACTCGTGCTCACACTAAACAATCCAAGAAAGCCATTAGTGATGCTAAGAAGGAATGGCATGCCACTAGTGAAACAGCAGCAGTGGTCGCCCATAACTACACTAGTCTAGGTATTAATAAAACTCCAGAGCCAATTGCACCACCAACTAAATCTCCTATCAAGTCAAATCAATTTGTTCAGGATGGCGATTTGTGGACTGAAGTATAAATGCAACTTGCAATTTAGATTTGATTTATACTTGACTTTGGTGTAGAATCACTATGTTAGGGTTGATCGAGAACAGAGAAGGCAACTACTGTAATGGTGTTGCCTTTAATTCCATTCTGAGGTAAGATTATCCCTTTGGAGTGAATATGTATACAGTGACGACTAAGGATGGTAGTACTTTCGTTTTCGAATCTTTTGAGGAAATCGAAGAATTCTGGGGTGAGGTAGTCTGGGCTGAAGGTGCTGAGGACGCAGAAGTAAGTATTCGCTTCAGTAATCCCTCCAACGACTGAGGGTTATTCCAGAAAGGTGTTGTCGTTAATTCCGTTTTGGTCCATAATTCTCTTATTGAATTAAGAAAAGGACTTTATTATGACTACAGCTATCACCTTCGACGGAACCAACTACATCGCTAAAGTGGGTTCTAAGACCATCAAATCTTACTCTAAGAAATACGTAGAGCGCAAGGTGCATGCAATGGTGGGTGACATGGAAGTGCACATCGCTGCTGTTGCTGAAAAACAATCCAAGTACGACATCAACACTCGTTTCGGTTTCGTTGAGAAGTTGGTTACGATGGTTGCCACTGGTGTTCAGCCTTCAGCTGTTATCACTGGTGAAGGTGGTTTGGGTAAGACTTATACAGTGGCTAAAACACTGGCTGAGCATGGTTTCAAAGACATCTCTGATTTGGCTGAATTCCAAGTTGGTTCGGTGGTCAATACACGCAAGTGTTTCACCATGGTTAAAGGTTACTCGACTGCAAAGGGTTTGTATCGTACCCTTTTCGAGAACAACAAGTCGATCGTTGTGTTCGATGATTGTGATGCTGTGTTGCGTGATCCAGTTGCCCTTAATCTGCTTAAAGGTGCACTGGACTCTTACGGTAAGCGCATCATCTCTTGGAATGCTGACATGAAGGACGACGATCTGCCACGTTCATTCGAGTTTACTGGTCGTGTGATTTTCATCTCGAACATGGCTCAAGAAAAGATCGATCAAGCCATTCGTTCACGTTCAATGATGATCGACCTGAGCATGTCGTTAGACCAAAAGATCGACCGCATGGAATTCATTGCAAAGTCGGATGAGTTCTTGCCTGAGTACGATGCTACTATTAAGAGTGATGCACTAAAGCTGATCCGTAGCATCAAGAACGAGTGCAAAGAGATCTCTCTACGTACCCTTATTGCTGTATCGAAGATTCGTGCCAGCAACAAAGAGTGGAAAGACCTTGCTACATACATGTTAACTGCTTAAGGAAAAGACTATGAAGATAAGAGCAATTGTGAATGGTGTTAGTTACTACACTACTAAGGCTGCTATTCGGGGTAAGCGCAGTAGCGACTTTTCTCTGCAGAACGATGCGTTGGCTTACTGCTTACACTGTATGGCTAGTAGTGATGGCTTTGCTACTACAGTTAGATACTACGACCATCAGATGGTACAACAAAAATTCGATGTACAATTAAGTAAGGTTGCATAATGGGATACTTTAGTAATTTACATCAAAGCATTATCGAACTACACGAAGATGGTCTTACACTAGATCAGATCGCAGTCTCGCTGAAAGTAGATATTGTTACTGTAGCAGAGATTGTCACTGATTACGAAGATGGTAATTATGATGATTCTATGGATGGTGATCACGATTCTGCTATGAGTTCTGCTGGCTGGGGCACAGACGAAGACTATGGTTATTATGGCGAAGAATAACTTGACAACTAGTTGACAACCAAATCTGTATTAGATTAAGGCATATATCTGTATTTGTCGGGACTCCTACCTTAGCCCCTAAACACAATTAAACCCCCACATCATATAACACAATGCCCACACTGTTACTTTCTATCGTTATCCTTATAATCGGTTATTCATTCGATTCAAGTCTTGCATTCTTGTGGTGGTTTTTGGCTATCATAGTATTAGTTCCACCATCGATTGTTGTTTGGGCTATAATCTTTGGTATTGTTATTGTTGTATTCTTGTAATCTGTATTAGGTTGCATGAATTAGAATCAAAATGTTGCAAAAAATTCCCCGAGAAAAATTTTCACTTTAAAAGGTTGCATATATCATGAAGAAACAGATTATATTTGGTGGTAAGATTATGACAGGATACTACATCGAGTATAAGAATAAAACGGTAAGGATTCTTTCTACTAAGCAAAGCACTATTAAAGAGTTATCCATTCCAAAGAGTGGTGATTCTAATTATCCTAGATTCGTCTTTATGGTTAATGGTATTAGGATCAATGCAGATGTTCATAGGGTTGTTGCTGAGAATTTAGTTAAATTTCCTAAACCCAAGGATATAACTAAGCGAGACTGGGATAAGACTCCGTCCGTGATTAAAGATCATATTAAATCTTTGTACTTTGTAAATCATCGAGACCATGACAAATATAACTGTCATCCTAGCAATTTGGAGTGGGTCACGAGTAAGGGTAATGCTTTGGCTTATCAAAAGCATAAAAATACAAAGTAAAGTTGCTTGTCTTTAATTCGGACTCGATGTATAATAATTACATAAACGAAAAGGAACTGATGATGACTACGACACGCACTGAAGCACAAGAAGAGATCGATGCAAAGTACAACGAACTGTGCTCTGCTCTAACTGCTTTTGATTACAAACTTAGAGAACTCACTCGCTTGTTCGATCCACAGATCGACAACATCTACCTTAGGACACAACCTTTACACGACCTCTTGCAAGAGATCGATGAAGCACTGGAGAAGTAATATGATCGTTTGGAATGTTCAAGTATATCGGGTCAATCCCGAGACTGCTCGCCCTGACTTCTACAAGGTGCTGAGCGAGTGTGAGTTTGTGATTGAAGGTGAGGCATATGGATATGCGGCACTTTACAATCGTGAGCACTATTACAATTACCCAGCGACTCCTACAGGCTTTGCCTTTGTCACTGGACAGATCGACACTGAAACTGGAGAAAACTTATGAACGAACGAATTAAAAAACTTGCTGAACAGGCTAGTGTATCCTCTCTTTGGATGTCTGGTACAGATCAACAAGGAAATCCAATACTTGAAAAATTCGCCGAGTTGATTGTGCAGGAATGTATGAATCAGGTACGAGAACAATATCTACCTGTGCTGGAAGATGAAGGCATGATGAAGGACATACATTGGGCACATTATGTTCAATGTGGTGTTGACAGTTATGTAGCAATCAAAGAACATTTCGGAGTTGAAGAATGAAACAAATCTACGAAATTCGCTCGATGTTTAAAGATCCTGTACTTAACCAAACTGTCGTGTGGGGTTCCTATGATACCGAGAAGCAAGCAAGGCGAGCATTAGTGGATCTCTCCACTCGTAACTACGCCAATGCCAATGAGATTCGTTCGCTTGGCTTAGAGTTGATTCAGTACATACCCTTTGCACTGGATCGTATTTCTGCTTTAGATATGGAGGTTGTATGAACGAAGAAGTATTTGAATATCTAGATGAACTTAGAGAATCAGGTGTAACGAATATGTTTGGAGCAGGTGTTTATCTGCAGCAAGAATTTGGTTTCTCTAAGGTAGAAGCCAGAGATATACTAATGAAATGGATGGAGCAATATGGCGAACGTAAAGCAAGGAAATAAAACATCGGCTCCCCAATGGTGGAGACACCTAAGAGATTGGAAACGAGTGTTTTGGAAAAGTGAACGACAAGCACAAAAGAAGGATATTAAAAATGAGTCTTGATGTTTATTTAATGGTTATACAACCCACAAGTATCTTCTCTATGAATATCACTCACAATCTTGGAGTGATGGCTAGTGCAGTTGTTCTTGAGAATGGTAAGACTCTGTATGATGTGTTATGGCGACCAGACGAGCATGGTTATTACACTGCCGAGGATATCTCTGAGTTGTTAGATGAAGGATGGAATATTTTACTTTCCGACCCAGAGAAATATAAAAAGTATAATCCAGAGAACGGCTGGGGTGAGTACGATGGATTGTGTAATTTTGTTTATAGCTACAGGAATGCTTGTTGGAATAATCCAGAAGCAGAATTGCGCATATCTAGATAGTTAAATATATGATACAAATTTTCATCCCTATTCTAGTTATCTGTATGAATGGTAACTGTGAGTTTATGCAACCCGATAATTACTACACTGTAGAGTCTCAATGCGTGGACTCTATAGATAAACAAAAGGAACACATGAGAGGAATCGCTGCTCGTGGTAATGTAACCATTGCTGTTCTTGAAGGCACTTGTGCGCAAGCAAAGGTAAAACCTATAAAGGGTAAGGAAGCATAAATGAGTACTCTTGCCGAACAGTTTGCTAATCGAGATAAAAATAATCCCAAACCCAAGTGGGTTTATGGAGACAGAGTATTCGCAAAGTGGGAAGGTGTTCCGCTAGTTGGAATGGTTGTTAGACAAAATGAGTTTGGAGTATTAATTCATGCAGACCTTCCCCTTGGAGAAACCGAAGGTAGACAAGTTGTTTATTGCAACCCAAAGACAGTTAAAAAATTAGTTGTCTTGCAAGATTGAATAAGGCATAATAGAACATTCTGAACTATAAGGAAACCTGATGAATAATATAGACTGGTGTTTTAGTCATGTAACCCAAGCTAAACCTGAGCAATCTTGGTTAACAGGTTCTGTGCCAAATATTTTCACTAAACAAGAATGTGATGAAATCATAAAGTATGGCATCGCTAATTTAAAACAAGCAACAACATATTCTAATACTGAGCCTAACGGATTAGTTAATCTACACATTAGAGAATCTAATATATGCTGGATAGAGTCTACTGAAAAGTGGGTTTATCAACGCATGGAAGAATATGTAACGATGTTGAATAATAATCTTTTTCTTTACGATCTTACAGGCTTTGCAGAGAAAATACAATTTACCCAATATGTAGCCCCAACAGGAAAATACGAAGCACATATTGATAGGATGAATATTAATGATGTGGTTAGAAAATTATCACTTACTGTGCAATTGTCTGAGCCTGATACTTATTCTGGCGGAGAGTTGCAAATTTTAACTAATCTTGAATATCCAGAAATTGCTTCTAAATCAATTGGATCTGGCTTTGCTTTTAATAGCATGTTATTGCACAGAGTAACACCTGTAACTACAGGTCGTAGATATTCTTTAGTTGTATGGGTAACTGGTCCACCATTTAAATAAGTATTGACTTTTATTGCACCTTGTAGTATAATAGTATAAATGATAAATGAGAAATACAATGAAAATCGCAATTTGCTCCGATGTCCATCTTGAGTTTGGACAACTTGAATTAGAAAACACCAAAGGTGCTGAAGTCCTTGTTTTGTCTGGTGATATTTGTACTGCTGTTGACCTTCGTGTCACCGACAGTATTCTTTCTTCTGCTAAAACTGATAGGTATCTTGAGTTTTTTACTGCTTGCAGTAGGAACTTTCCTCATGTGGTTTACCTTATGGGTAATCACGAGCATTACCATGGTGACTTTGCAACTAGTGCTGTTCACCTAAGAGATGCCATGAAACAATGTGGTGATAATATTCACTTCCTAGACAAAGAAGTTTGGGAATTGAATGACCACGTGTTTATCGGTGGTACTCTTTGGACTGATATGAATGGTGAAGATGAGATGACCATGAATCATGTTTCTCGTCGTATGAATGATTTCCAAATCTGTGAGAACAGTAACAGAGTTGTTAACTACAGATCGTTTGAAGAAGGTAAACCTAAGTTTCATGAGAGAACTGCTACCTTGAGTCCACAAGATGCAGTGGAAGATCACAAAGCCATGTTAAAGGTTATTGAAGAAGCATACGATGCAGTTCCTCCATGGAAGACTGTTGTTGTTTGCACTCATCATGCACCAAGCAAACTTTCTGAGCATCCACGTTACAAGAAAGATCAACTCATGAATGGTGCTTACAATTCTCGTTTGGATGAATTTATTATGGATCGCCCAGCAATCAAACTGTGGACTCATGGTCATACTCATGAAGACTTTGACTACATGATTAAAGGTTGTCGTGTTGTTTGTAATCCTCGTGGTTACATCAACTACGAAGATCGAGCAGATCGTTTTGAATTAAAGGTTGTAGAAGTATGAGTGACTATACACCTGACAAATGGATAGTTGTTAGAATTACTGGAAAAGATACTCCACCAGTCCATAAAGTTTTTGCTTGTTGGTATGGTGGATATCTTGGCTCTGATTCTTGGAAACTAAACAGTGGCATCACAAGAGCATATGAAGAAGGGCATTGTTTCATGTTTGACGGAAGCAGTGGCTCTACCTATGCTTGTCATAAGGCACAATATGGAACGAATGGCTATGGGCAGGGTGTTCTTGTTAACATGATTGCTAATGCTGGAATGAATGGTGTCACTATAGAACTTATGCCCGAAAACACTAACTGGTTGGAGATAAACTATGAATAAACCTACATCGTGGACAATTACACTTGAAGCAGCAGAAGATGGGAGTGGAGATTTAGTTCTTCCTCTTACTGATGAAATTATGGAGAGTGCTGGTTGGAAAGCTGGTGATACTCTTAACTGGATAGATAATAAAGATGGCACATGGATATTAAAGAAAGTGGAAAATGAACCATCAACTAATCCCACTGAATGATAAAGAAGAAGCAATTCTTGCATTAATGCAAAGAGTTAGCGAGTTAGAATATGAAAATTCTAATTTGAAAGATGAACTTAAACTATTAAAATTATTCGCACAGGAGCAAGACTTATGAAATATACACTAATTGCTGAAGATGAATTTGGTGGTTCAACAACCACTCGTGAATTTAATGCAGATTCTCTAACATATGTTTTAACTGAAATAGAATTGTTCTTAAAGGGAGCAGGGTTTGTCTTTGATGGTAATCTTGATTTTGTAGATGACTTTGCTGAACAAGATTGGGATGCACCCATTGAAGATTGGGATGCACCCATTGACTATGATACCATGGATCTTCCAAGTAACAATTGGCCATTCACTGGTGCGGGTTCTGATGCAGAAATTACTCACTCAAAGCATTATTTTGATACAGAAAGAAACAAATGACTAAAGTTTTCACAGACGTACAAGTCTTCATGAGAGCATGCGACCATTTTTATCCACACATTCCTACTAAACCAACAGCGTTATCAAATTTATATAAGTCTTTAATAAAAGAAGAGCAAGAAGAATTTTGGGCTGCTGTCGAAGCATCAGATGATACTGAACAATTAGATGCTTGTTTTGATATGATTTGGGTTATTGTTGCATATGCACTATCACGTGGATGGGATATTAACAGTGCTTGGGATGAAGGAGCTAAATCTAATTTATTTAAAATTGATCAATTATCTGCACGTGTTGTCAGAAATGAAAATGGTAAAGTTTTAAAGCCAGAAGGATGGGTTCCTCCGAACTTTGAAAAGTTTACAAAAATATCAGGTAATGATTAACACTATAATTTATCTAGAAGTAGATGATGTTATTTGTGATGTTAAATCTATGCATAATGAAATTTCATTAGGTTTACCTTATAGTTTTTTAAATCCAATGCCTGATGCTAAAGAATTGTTTAATTATTTACAATGTTTAAGGCATATTGATATTCAAATACTAACTTGTGTTAGTAGTTCTGACGAAATTAAAGAACATGAACTAAAAATAGAAAAAAAGAACTGGTTAGATCAGCAAAATCTATTTTATCAAACTAATTTTGTTCGTACACATGAAGAAAAACTAAATTTTGCAAATAAAAACTCTATTTTAGTTGATAATTCTATTGAATGTATAAATCTTGTTGAAAAATCTGGCGGATATGGTGTTTTACACACGGATAGCACTAATACTATCTTGAAAATCGAAAATATATTCAAAAAAATACAATATTTTATATCTCAAACCACTTAATTTAAAAATAGCTTGCCTTTAAATCAAATTTCAGGTATAATTAAATAATGATTACACTATACTTAGACATGGATGGTGTGCTTTGCAACTTTGACAAGGCATATCGCTCTTTACGCACATATGCAGCTGACGGAAAACGCTTTCGTGCAGCTGTAATGGACTATCACATCTTTGAAGATCTAGAATTCATGCCAGATGCACGAGAATTACTGAATTATGTCAGTGCTCTTGATGGTATCAACATTGAAATTCTAACTTCACTGGGCACTTTTGATGTCTTGCAAGGAAATGCAGCAAAATATCAAAAGATGAAGTGGCTTGATAGTAAAAATATTCCTTACAAAGCCAATTTTTCTCGATCTAAAGAAGAAAAATCAAAATTTGCTCATGACAGAGCAATTTTAGTTGATGATTCTCCAGGTTGCATCGATCCTTTTAATGTTAAGGGTGGTCATGGCATTCTGCACACAAAATCTTCTGATACTATTCAACAAATTCACGACACTATTCGTGGAATCAATGGATTACATGCATTAAAATATGGATGGGATTCGATGGGGTCTTATGCTTGATATTTTTGGACCAACTTTACAATGGATAAAAGATGATTATCGTTCTAATAACATTCGTTTCGCTGTCGAGCTTTTCGCTTGGGCTATATCTATCGGGTGCTCAATTACAATGGCAGTTACTGTCCCAAATCCTCCGCTACTTGCTCTTTATCCTGTTTGGATCAGTGGTTGTGCTATGTATGCTTGGGCTAGTTATACTCGGAAATCATTTGGCATGCTGGCTAACTACATCTTGTTAACTGCAATTGATACTGTTGGTTTAACGAGGATGTTGTGGTTATAGAAACCCAAATTAATTTACCAGAAGATTTTGCTAGTAATGTTTTGTCACTTCGTGGAGTTGCAGACTCTGTGAAGAGAAGTAACAAAGGTGGATGGCAAAGTGATCGTTGTAATCGTAAAACATACCCATGGGCAACTGAGGTTATAGATGTAGTTTGTCATATTGCGTCTATAACCTCAGACATAACTTATTGGTACAATATTAATTCAGGTACTGATTACAATGAGTGGCATGACCATGACAAAGGTAGCACTGATGAACTTTGCGGATGTCTTTACATTCAGGTTCCAGATGGTTCTGGTGACTTTCAGTATAAACTTGACAATAAAATAATTAGCATCAAACCATATGCTGGACTTCTTATTGTATTTCCAGATGATGTATCACATTGTGTATTACCAAACACTGGTACTGGAGAAAGAGTATCAATGGCTTTCAATTTTTGGAAAATGTTAAAATGAATACTGCTAAAATTGGCTTTGCTTGCAAGTGGATTGATAATGCCAGCCAAGTTGATGGTATTGGTCCAAAAGATGATGCACGTAAGTACTCCACAGGTACTACTACTATTGCTTGGCTTGGTCGTCAATCTCGAGATGTTGCTGAACAAAAACTTTATGACCTAGTCAAACAAAATCTACAGCACACACTAAACCTTGTGCTAAAGATATCAACATTGCCAGTTGGTTTGCGTATGGTTCGTCTTAGTAGCGAAATCTTACCAGTGTACACTCATGCTGATTGGTCTTATTTTTACAAACGTGCAGATGTTATCAAATTAACAGAATACTGCTTTAGTAAAATTGGTGAGGTTGCCAGAACTGCTGGTGTTCGCTTATCTTTCCATCCAGGACAGTTTACTGTTCTTGCATCAGAGAACGATGGTATCGTTAATAACTCTATTGATGAATTTGAGTATCATGCTGACATGGCACGTATGATGGGTTACGGTAAAACATTCCAAGACTTTAAAATCAATGTACATATTTCTGGCAAACGTGGACCAGATGGTATTCGTGCAGCTTATAAAAGATTATCAACCGAAGCACGCAATTGTATCACTATCGAGAATGAAGAAAATGCTTGGGGTCTTGATGACTCACTAGAACTTGCTGATTTGTTACCAATCGTTCTTGATGTGCATCATCACTGGTGTCGTGAAGGTGAGTGGATTGATCCAAAAGATACTCGTGTCCAATGTGTGATTGATTCTTGGCGTGGTGTTCGTCCAACTATGCATTACTCACAATCACGTGAAGATTATCTTGTTGATCATGTAACTAATACACAACCTGATATGAATTTGCTAAAAGATCAAGGATACAAAAAACAAAAACTGCGAGCACACTCAGATTTTTACTGGAACACTGCAACAAATGATTGGGTATTGGGATTCTTACCAACTCATGATATTATGTGCGAAAGTAAAGCAAAAAATCTTGCTAGTTTTGCTTTATACGAAACTTCAAAACAAATCCCAGCATAAATACAATAATAGGAGATATTATGCCAACTTATGTATTTCGTAACAAAGAAACTGGTGAACAGTTTGAACAAGTGATGAGAATGTCAGAACTCGACCCATTCAGGGCAGATAATCCCCACTTAGAAACCGTAATTCAAGCAGTGGCATTTGGAGACCCAACTAAATTAAGTAATACTCGTAAATTTGATACAGGGTTTAAAGAGGTTCTACAAAGAATACACGAAAAAACTCCTGGAAGTCAATTAAATAAATCCTCATCACAACTATAAGGAATTCTAATGGCTCGTACCTCAGCAGCAAAAAAAGTAGTAGAAGTTCATCATGAGGAACGTGATACAAAACCAGTTGCTAGTAATCAATTAAGATTAAGATTAGATAATTTAAAAACCTTTCAACCCTTAACTGAAAATCAAAAATTATTTTACGAAGCGTATAAGCGTGGTGATTATTTCGTAGCACTTCATGGTGTTGCTGGTACTGGTAAAACTTTTATTGCTCTATACAAAGCAATAGAAGAAGTTCTTGATAAATCAAATCCATTCAACAAGATTATTGTAGTTCGTTCTGCAGTTCAATCTCGTGAGATGGGTCATCTCCCAGGAGATGTTGGTGAGAAGATGGAAATTTATGAGCAACCATATCGTCAAATTTGTCATCAACTATTTGAACGTAAAGATGCTTGGGATCGTTTAGAAGAACAAGGACATGTTCAGTTTATCTCTACATCTTTTATTCGTGGTATGTCTTTTGATAATGCAATCATTATCGTTGATGAGATGCAGAACTTAACTTATGAAGAGATCGATACAGTTATGACTCGTGTTGGTCACATGTCTAAAATTATTTGGTGTGGCGATTATCGTCAGACTGATCTAAATAAACGTAAGAATGATGTTACTGGTATTTTAAAATTCTTTGACATTGCCCAACACATGAAGGCATTTACTAGAATTGAGTTTACTGTTGATGATATTGTTCGTTCATCGTTGGTGAAAGATTATATCTTAGCCAAACTTAAATACGAAGACTACGAGGACAAAAGATGATTACATCAGATCAATTCCATCACTTATTTCCTAGAGCACAAGATCCAGAATCTTGGGTAGGCTCAATGAATAATGTATTTCCAACTTATGACATTAATACGCCACATCGTATTGCAGCTTTCTTGGCTCAGTGTGGTCATGAGTCTGGTGGTTGGACTACATTCGAAGAAAACCTAAATTATTCTGCACAAGGATTAAATAGTATCTTCAAGAAGTATTTTCCTACACTTGAATCGGCACAACCTTATGCACGCAAACCACAAATGATTGCTAATAAAGTTTATGGTGGTCGTATGGGTAATGGACCAGAATCATCAGGTGATGGATATAAGTATCGTGGTCGTGGACCAATTCAACTAACTGGTGCTGCTAACTATAAAGCATTCGCACAAGAGATGTTTGACGACTGGCAAAATCTATACGATAATCCAGACTGGGTTACATCAGATCGTGATTTTGCTCTTATGTCAGCTATTTGGTTCTGGAATAAAAACAAACTTAATGTTCAAGCAGACTCTGGCGATATTAAACTAATGACCAAGAAAATCAATGGTGGTTACATTGGTCTTGAAGATCGCATCAAGCACTATAACGAAGCAATACACTTACTTGCATAACTTAGGAGAAATAAAATGTTAGACACTCTGTTTTGGGTAGCACTTGGTGCATTCGTAGGATGGAATTTTCCACAGCCATTTTGGGCAAAGATTATTCAAGAAAAAATTCAATCAATGATTGCTAAAAAGTAATGGCTTACTGACTTAATGAAAACATTTATAAATCATGATCTCCCTAAACTACAACGTGACACCGCACCAGATGGTACGAGGGTATACAAAACCCCTTCGGGTCGAGCCTATCCCTCCGTTACAACAGTCACGGGATTGCACTCAGCAAAGGGAATCGCCGAGTGGAGAAAAAGAGTCGGAAACGAAGAAGCCAATAAAATCTCTGGAAGAGCCAGTGCAAGAGGTACAAGAATCCACTCTCTCTGCGAAGCATATCTCCGCAATGAACAATGTGAACCTGATATTTTCGATAAAGAATTATTTGGAAGTATATCACAGTGGCTCGAAGACATAGATAATATACATGCACTAGAAGATCCGTTATACTCAGATTATCTTGAGGTAGCTGGAACTGTTGATTGTATTGGAGAGTTTCAGGGTAAGTTGTCTGTCATAGATTTTAAGACTTCTAGTAAGCCAAAAGATCGTGATGACATTCATAATTACTTTATGCAAACTGCAGCATACGCAGTTGCTTTTGAAGAAAGAACAGGAATACCTATTGGTAGACTTGTTATTATAATGGCAGTAGATAATGATGATCCAAGATTGTTTATCGAAAAGCGTGATAACTGGATCGGTGGATTTAGGAAACTAAGACTAGATTATAGAAATTTAAAAAATATTTAAAGGATTGCGTAAATGAAATTTGTTATAGGATTGATATCGTTTTTATTATTGACACCATTAGTTTGGGCATGGCAACCAACAAAGCCGATTACTGTGATTTTGAATATGCCAGCTGGAACACCATCTGATATCGCATTTAGGATTGTTTCAAAACAAGTTGAATCTAATACTGGCGTATCATTTGTAATAAATTATCGTCTTGGTGCTGGTGGTACTATTGGTAATGAACACTTTGCTAAGTCTGCTCCAGATGGTTATACAACTGCTCAAATTCCAATTCCAGGATTAACTGCTACAGACAGAATGGTTAACCCAAATAAGACATATACAACAAGTGATTTTATTTACATCATGGGCAGTTCTTTTGTTCCGATGACTATTATTGCTTCAGCTTCTGATCCAGTTAATTCAATTCAAGATCTTGTAAAAGCACTCAAGACAGAAAAAACTACCATGGGTGATCCAGGTTCGGGTGGTCGTATTACATATGAATTATTTCGTTCAGTGGCTCAACTAGAAGAAAGTACAGATCGTATTGTTCGTGTTGAATATAAAGGACCAACAGATGTCGTGCAGGACGTTGCTTCTAAGAATATTAGGTTTGGCATAGTGCCACTTGCAGCATCAAGCCAATTGCATATTGCAGGTAAGATTAAAATTATTGCTGTTAGCAGTGAACAACGTGCACAAGCATTTCCAGATATTCCTACGCTAAGTTCTGTTTACCCATCTATGGTATATACTTTGGGTTGGGCACTTTCTTTACCAAAAGGAACACCTCAAGATATCGTTGATTGGTACAGTAAAGAATTTGTCAAAGCTACACAATCTAAAGAAGTTCAACAAAAACTTAGTGAAAGTTTCTTCTTTATTGATCCTAAATTATTAAACTCCAAAGATCTAACTGCTAAGATTCTTGCTGACGAAAAGCGATATGCAACAATTGTTGATAAGGTTTTAGAACAACAGAAAAAATAAAGTTGTTCTGTAAGAATACATAATGTATAATAGTGATATGGTTGTTTGAAGTTAACCGAAAGGTGTTGCGGACAGGGGTGCAAATCCCCTCACCTCCACCAAAAGCATAATCGATATGCACATAGCATATAGAGACATAAGAAACGTGATTATGCTTTTGATGGGGGTGTACTCAGTATTCGACGTGGCAATAAGTACGAAGATGGACAACCCGAGACAGATACTCGTTAAAAGTAAAACAAAGTAAACGCAAACGACTCACAGTTCGCATTAGCAGCCTAAACGCTGCTTAGGGTTTCGGTAGGTTTCCTCGTAACAGAATAACCTACCACTTTTTATAATATAAAGGAAAATAAATGAAATTAAAATTAATCGTTGCTACTTCTCTGGTAGCATTCTCTGCAATCGCAACTGCGCAGTCTTCAGTAACTGCTACATATGGTGTCCAGTCTCTGGTTACTAGTGATGTGCAAAATCATGTAGTTAATTTTTCTGCAAAAACTTCAGTTACTAAAGATATCTCAGTTGATGCTGGTATTCAAAGTACAATTGCTGATGTAGCAAACACAATCACTAATCGTTATGAACTTGGTGTTAGTAGCGGAATTAGTATTCATCCTGTACTAACTACTGATCTTCGTGTTGCAAGTGGTATGAAAGCAAAATCTGGATCTCAAGATTTTTCATATTACTCTGTAGAACCTGGAGTTAATGCAAAGTTTGGTGATGTTACTGCTCGTGTGGCATATCGTTATCGTGATGCATTCAATACTGCCAATGCAGATCGTTCTAACTCTATGCGTTATTCTGTTGGTTACACTGTAACAAAGACAGATAAAGTTACTCTTGGTTGGGACAATGTATCAGGTGATGGTGCCAACAAGACTACTACTATCGCATATACTCGCTCGTTTTAATTTGAGAGTTGATGGTCTCTTTAAAACCATTATAAATTATTGAAGTCTTTGCTCTAAGTTAGAAACCGATGCCCGATGGCTCTTGTACTAACATTAAGTGACAACAGTGATTGTATTTTATAACTGTCTTTATTTTAAAAGGTAATCCTATGAAAACATTAATCGCACTAATCGCCCTTGCAGTATCATCAATTTCTTTTGCAGCTGAACCAGCTAAGAAAGAAGAAGCAAAGGCTCCAGTAAAAGTTGAAGCAAAGACTGAAGCAAATTGCGTAACTAAAGATAAGAATGGTAAATGTCCTGCTGCTCCAAAGTCTGAAAAGCCGACACCTAAGAAAGTAGAAGCAAAGAAAGACGAAAAGAAAGTTGTTGCCCCGAAAGTAGAAGCACCAAAAGCTGAAGCAGCAAAGAAGTAATTCCTAAATAATTACACAGTGGGTTGGTGGATCCCAATAAAACCATCTTTTTTAACACACACACAAAGGAGAAAATTATGGCAAACCTTACGCCATTTGAAATCCGTCTTGAACTTCTCAAGATGGCAAAAGACATGCTTAACGATGAGTACTACGGTAAGCGTGAACAAATTAGCAACGACTGGCAAGTGAAAGTCGAATCTGCTAAAATCAATGGAGGCACAATTCCTGATCATCCAGGATTCCCTGCTATCCCAACAGAGACTGAAATCATTGCAAAGGCATCTGCCCTGAATGGTTTTGTTTCTAACATTCCCCACCAAGAAACAAAGACTATTATTAGCAAAAAGTCCACCTGATAGGGAACTGGATTGCAGGGTTCACACACTCTGCAATCCTTAACTGTTTTAAGGAGATCAATATGCATAAACGACTATACAGTTTAGCAGTTATATTTTTAATAAGCATTACAATATTATTAAATACAGAGTTAACAAAAGAAAAGATTATCGGCGTAACGTATACACAATTAACATCAGAAGCTAGAATACAGGTTGACTGTCTAGCAGAAAACATTTATTATGAAGCAGGTTTTGAACCGAGAGATGGAAAAATTGCGGTTGCCATGGTTACATTGAACCGAGTGCAAAACCCACAGTTCCCAAAAGATATTTGCTCTGTAGTAAAACAAAAGACAAAATCAACTTGTCAGTTCTCTTGGTTCTGCGAACACAACAAAACAATACAGAATAACTCAGCATACTTACAAGCAAGAGAAATTGCATTAATGGTATATGCTAACTATGAAAAGATGTATGATGTGACAGAAGGTGCTTTATTTTATCATGCGGATTATGTTAATCCAAGATGGAAACTTGAACGAACTACCGTAATTGGTAGACATATTTTTTACAAACAGAAAGATGATTTCTAAATGATGAATAAACTAAACATTCAACTCAAAGATGGTGGTGACGACTCTGCGCATTCGTTTTACCTTTTGATGGAAGAAGTAACATTGCAGTCAGCAAAGACATTGGTTGAATGGATTTTTGAAGCAAACTTCGCTGAAGAGCGACCAGACTTATTGAATCTCATCATCTGTTCTCCAGGTGGTGATTTAAATGCAGCGTTTGCAGTGATTGACACTATGAAGGGTTCAGCAATTCCTATTCGCACCATTGGCTTAGGACAGATCGCATCAGCTGGACTCATGATTTTTATCGCTGGTGACAAAGGGCATCGTATTCTTACACCAAATACATCTATACTGTCACATCAGTATTCTTGGGGTGCTTTTGGTAAGGAACACGAGTTATTTGCAACGGTAAAAGAGTTTGACTTAACCACCAAGAAAATGATCCACCACTATAAAAAGTGTTCTGGGTTATCTGATGCAAAGATCCGTGAGGTTCTTTTGCCACCACAGGATATTTGGTTAAGTCCCTCTGAAGCCAAAAAATTAGGACTATGCGATGAAGTTAAAGAACTTTCTTAATTATGTAAAATTCTCTGGTGTATGGGTTGGATTTGTTTTAAATCCTTACCACTGGGAATTTCGAGTAGAAAAAACTGGACCAACAGATACGGATCCTCATGGATATATGGGATCTGTTTATTTTGGACCAGTTTGGGTTAAGGCTGTCTTAGATGATGGTTCTTGGTAAATTAAAGGAGATTATTATGAATGATAATGTTTTTACTGGATGTGTCACTCTTGCAATAGTGACACTAATTGGATCTATTACTTTTTATAGTTATAGTGAGTTGAAGTCTGTAGAGAGAAATGTAGAATCAGCGATTGTAAAGGGAATTGATCCTGTTGCAGTTCGTTGTGCCTATGCAAACCAGTCAGATGTGGTTTGTGTAGCTTATGCAGCTTCTCATCAACAAGGGGTTTCCACTCCAAAACCCTCTAAGTAAGTAGTTGCTTACTATTCAACCCTCTAGGATACATGTGTTCTAGGGGGTTGTCTTTAATTCAGAATTAGGGTATAATTATGTTATGCAAATGCTACATACATCCCTTGGAAAATCTAAGAAAAAGAAACCTACTGCAAAACAACGAGAGTTGAATGCATCGTGGGAAGCCATGCTAAAGAAGTATAACACAAAGAAGATTGTGACACCAAAGCAATCCCTCAGTGATGTATACTCGCTCGGAACACCTGCTTGTCGTGAGACACCTAAGCATCCGAGTCTTCCATTTACTGGTGGTGCATGTCCACTGAAACCAAATCCAGTTTACACTGGCGATAAGATCAAAGGTATTGGCACCATGCATAAGTCTAATGCAGTTCCAGTCTTTTCTGATCAAGAAGCAAGAGATATTGCAACTATGAGGAGAGGTTAATGAAATACATTATGAAAATTAGACTGCGCAAAGATGGAACATGGGAACATGTTTATGATGAACTTGAGAATGCACTAGATGAACTAGTTAAACTTTCATATATGGCAACTGATTATTTGGAGCAAGCAGTACAATCATCTGGATATAAAGATGCAAAACTGGTAATTGATCACATTAGGGGATTGAAATGAGTGAATTTTGTGTAAGATGTTCTGAGAAAGAATCAGAGATTGAAATTCTTCGTAAACGATATCATGAAGAACTGCAATGTATGAAAGCACAGATTGAGAACTTGCGAAATGAGAATGATGCACTAATTATGGATGTTGCATTCTATGGTGGCAGTATGATTAATTTGTCTTGCAATAATAAATAGAGTATAATAGAGTAATCTATTCAACTTGTTAACATAAGGAAAGATATGAAAATCAGACAAAAGGTACAGCACTTTGATGCATTAAATTTGGCAAAGCAAAGACTTGAGCAATTTATCTCTAATATTACAGCAAAGAATTCTTCTATTTTAGATTATGATGAAAACCATACATCTGAAGAAACTGATCATGAAGAAGTGGTTGCTTCAAGAAAAATTCTATTAGATATTATTGATTCGAAAAAAGCAGAAGTGCAAAAAATTGCTAAAGAATTAAAAGATTTGTCTTACTATTTCAAAACAGCTAGTATTAATTTAGATCGATACAGAAGCACCAATGAAGATTTTAACGAAGAGTGATAACATGAACGCTACCTTATATGATAAAAAGTCCAACCTTGTTTTAGAGAAAATGAAAATGGATAAATTCTTTTCTTTATTCTTAGATAAGTTTGGTGGTAAAATGGATCCTAGTAAACCAGATACTCCAATCTGGAAACTTTATAAAGTTAAATTAAATGAATACGAAAGTCTCAGTCAAGAAATTAGAAACACCGAATATTGGATATCTAAAGAACGACATGTTTAAAACATCTAATGAGTTTTCTTTGTATATTGAACAAATGGTCCAAGATAAAAAGATAAACTATATGGATGCTATTCTTGAGTATTGTGAAGAGAATTATCTTGAACCCCAAGATATCGCTAAGTTAGTTAACAAGTCGCTCAAAGATAAAGTCGAAATGAATTTTCGTGAATTAAACTACTTACCTAAACAAGCACAACTAGATGTATAATGGATGGATATAAAGCATATCGTTATTACTTAGCAATTAAACTACACTTTACCACAGACAAGTTCAATGTTTTTGAAAACAGAGGTAATGTCCGTGGCACTCGTGAAGCATTTAATGCTCGTAATGATAGATACATATTTGAAAAATTAGCAAACAAGTATTCTGATGATAAAGAGATCATACAGTTTTTTGTTTCTAATTTTGCATATGGAAATGATACTGCAATATATGCAGGGCGAGAAGCAGAAGATAACTTCTTACTTTGGAATAAAAGAAAACAAAGTATAACAAAAGTATTTGTAGATGATTTGGCTATATTGCTAACATATATTGAAGTAAACAAATTGAATAACCAGTCGCTTTTTAATTTTAATCAGGATGAATATCCTATTATACTAAAACTGTTTATTGGTGGTAAGATTACAATAGAAACTCTAAAGATCATAGATGACTGTACTGATATTATCGATGAATGGAATCAAAATGCATCTGTAAAATACATATGGGATAACGAAATAAGAAGAATAAAAAAGTTGACTGGATTCGTGAAATACGATAAGATTAAGATTAACAGAATCTTTGATGCGTTCAAAGAAGAACTTAAAGAGTGAAGAAGTAAAGAACATGGGAAAGACCTATAAGAAACTACCGAAGAGAAATAGGTATGACGATGAGTCCAGTTTGCGATCTGGGCGTGGTAGTATGAAAACGCTAAATAGTTATGTTGATGAAGACTATGATTTAGATGATGACTCATTTGACGATGAGATTGAGATTAGTGATGATATTCAGATTCAACATATACAAAACGATAATACAAATTAATACTTTTAATACAAAGGAAATACGATGGATATTCAATCTCTACGCAAAATGCGCAACTCTGACTTTGGTGCAATCTCAAATGCATTCGAAAAAGTCGCAAACCCTCAATCCGAACAAAAGTCTTTTACAGACGATCGCTTTTGGCGACTCGAAGGTGACAAGGCTGGTAACGGAACAGCAACACTACGATTCCTACCTCGTGTAGAAGGTGATGAACTCCCATGGGTTCGAATCTTTTCACATGGCTTCCAAGGTCCAACTGGAAAATGGTATATCGAAAACTCACTAACAACTCTTGGTGAAAACGATCCAGTCGGTGAATTGAACACCACTCTTTGGAACTCTGGTTCTGAAGCAAACAAAGAGATCGCTCGTAAACAAAAGCGTCGCCTAAGTTTCACTGCCAATATTTTGGTTGTGTCTGACCCAAAGCATCCTGAGAATGAAGGTAAAGTGTTCTTGTGGAAATTTGGTAAGAAAATCTTTGATAAGATTATGGACAAGGCTCGTCCAACCTTTGAAGATGAAAAGCCAGTCAATGTCTTTGACTTCTGGGAAGGTGCAAACTTCAAACTTCGTATGCGTAAGAAAGATGGTTACGCTAACTATGATGAGTCTGCATTTATGGAACCAGCAGCAATTGCTAATGATGATGAATCTATTCTTCACATTGCAAAGTCTCAGGTTAAGTTGTCTGAGTTTACTGATCGTAAGAACTTCAAGTCTTATGATGAGTTGAAGAAGAAACTAAATGAAGTTTTGTCTGGTGATTCTTTTGCTAGCAAGTCTGCTGCACAGATCGCTGAAGATGAAGATCGTCCTGTAGCACAAGCACCAAAGATTGCATCTAAACCTGCGCCAGCACCTAAAAATGTTGTCGAAGATGACGATGAGGATGTGATGTCTTACTTTCAGAAGATTGCTAAAGAAGACTAATTAACGGAACCACTTATGTGGTATTCGCTGGGGCTACCTTTTTGGTAGCCCTTTTTGTTTTTAGAAAGCGTATCTGCTATCCAGATACTTTGATTGCGAAGATTCTTGATTTCTAATTGGTGATTTAATTAGTTGAGTTTGATTACTTGTGTTGTTAATCGTTGGCGCAACTACTGCAGTATTACCACCACTAGATGATTTCATAGAATCCATTTTTGCTTGTTCATTTTCAGTAGATTTTTTAGATAGTATGTCACCATCTACACCACTCTGAGCACCTCCCATGACAGGAGCAGCTGCGATACCTTTTTGCTTATCATACTGTCGCATGACACGTGCGCTATAGTTTGTGCCTCCAGCAATAGCACTACTCATAACTGCTAATTGTTTCTTAGAGAGTTCCTGTCCAACAGTCCAAGGCTCACCAGCAATCATTGATGATGTTTGTCCACGTGCAACAGGTGCTGCTTGTACTGGAGCAGTACCACCCTCAGCTTGAGCCAATTCTTTATCGAAGGCTGCAGTGTTTCTTGCTGATATTTGTTCTTTCGTTAAATTAGCACCACCAATGGCACCACCAAGCAAACCACCTCCTGCGCTAATAGGTTTTGATGTAACTGGTACAGATTCGACTGGGATCTTATCTGGAAGACCATCAGCCATTTTAGAATCAATCGCACGTTCTTTTACCTGTCGTGCTGTTAATGTCTCACGTTTCGATACCTTCGTGACACCTAAGTCATATGCACCAGTACTTTGAGTTCCACCATCAGCACGTGTTTCTATTTTAAGAGACATTGGTCCCTGATCCAAGTTACTAACTTTAGAACCATCAGCACGTTTCTCTTCAGAAAACCCATTAAATCCTGGAGTTCTTTCAGAAATCAATTTACCATCTTTATCGAAAGTTTTGGTACCACCACCATCTTGAACAATTTTGGTACCATCAGATTTAAAAGTTGATTTGCTGCCATCACCATTATCAACAACCTTATCACCCATACCAAACATTCCAAGCACACTATTTTTAGCACTACTAAATGCATTACCAACTTTTGTAAGAGAACCACCAGTGTTTCTGTCAACAAAATCTGATACGTTTGCTGTAACATTAAAAGCCGTATCACTGATTTTATTTTTAGCTCGTAGCAATCCTTCGCCAGCATCTCCAGCCATACGTGATGCTCCATCATAAAATTTACTTGCTGTGCTTGATACACCATCATATAATTTACCTGCTTTGTCTTTTGCACCATCATATAAGTTAGAAGCACCTTCTTTAACTGACTTATACGCTTTTGGTACATAGTTCATCACTTGTCCAGTCTTTTCACCAAGATAGTCTCCAGCTTTACCACCAAGATAAGATCCACCGATACCACCAATGGCACCACCAAGCAAACCACCAATAGCAGTTCCTACAACAGGAACAACTGAACCAAGTGCAGCACCTAACGCTGCACCTTTTAGTGCACCAGCTGCACCACCAATTGCCATACCTGAACCTTTACCAACAGATTTACTTTTGCCTATAGTTGCAGTATCTCCAGTTTGTTCTTTTTGTGTAGCAGCTTGTTCTTTTGTTATCTTTCCTGAAGCAAGGTCAGCATCAGTTTGTGCATTTTCAGTATCTTGTTTATCTCCAGCAGCTTGGTATCCTTTGTATCCTGTATAAACACCTGCTGCTACTGCAGTACCAGCCATCAATAACGGATTTCTTCCAATAAATTTAGCAGCAGTAAGCGCACCTTTACCCAAGAAACTTCCTGCTGCTTTTACACCAGTAGCTGCTGCTTTTACACCACCCAATACCTTTCCACCAACACCACCCATACCAAGCATATCCATAAGACCCATACCACCACCAGCTTGGGGTGGTACTGGAGGACCAGCTTTAGCCTTACCATCGCCACCACCTCTAGTGTTTTCTTCGATCTGAATAAGTAACGAAGTTTGTTCAGCAACCATTTTGTTTTGTTCAAGCATGGCTTCTTCGCCACCAGCTGCTGTTGCACTAGTCTTAGACTTAGACTTGAATGGTAATACGTTTTCTTCTGTGCTTGTACTTCCTGATTCAGTATTTTGTGGTCTAGCATCAGGTGCTACTTTAGCATATTGAGCAGCTAAGTTTTCTCTGGTTTTTAAAAAGCCACCACGTTTTAAACCAACATCAGTTGCACCACTGGCTTGCAATTCTTTGATCTGTTTTTCATTTTTATTGATTTCAGATTCAATTCTTTTTTGTTCATCAAACTGTTTTGCGAAAGTTTCTTTCGAACCAAATGTTGTACCTTTGGTTTTCATTCGCTGATCAACATATTTCTTTTTAGCTTCGCCACGATCTAGATACTCAGAAACTAAACCACCACTACCACGTTTAGCGATTCCAGTTTTATCTAAAAAACCTCGCATACTAAAAAAGTCTTTAACATTTGCTTTAAAACCTTCTACACGTGGTTTTAAAGTATTAAATTGTTTCTTACCCATTGCATTAGTAGTAATATCTCCAACTTGCTGCGTAGAAAGTTTAGTGCTAACTTTAATGCTAGTCTCAATACTTTTGTTTAGCTTTGTTATGTATTGAGAGAGTTTAATTACGTTACTGTTTAATCCATCACCAGTTTTATCTACAATACTTCTAGCGAGTTTATCATCACCCTTATTTAAATTTGTAGCAACCTTTGCCTGAGATATTTCTCTGGTTATTGGATTAATAACCGAGTTGCCTGCTGCATTAGATGACTGTTGTGCGAGTAGTTGTTTCATTTGATATTCTTTAGTCTTTGTTTTTCTTCTTCTAAGTGACTTAATAGTAAACTAATATAAATGTCTCGTTCATACGGTATCATCTCATCTAACTCATGTAACGAATATTTGTGGTGGTGCATCAACGCAAAATTCGTTTTATAAAAGTTAGCTGCATCTTCATGGCAAAGGTTCATTAAAAAAAACTGTTAAGTCCCTCTAAAACTTTGTTATGTTCTTTGGAACACATAGGGCAAGTATAATTAACTCTTTGTCTTAATTTTGGCATCGTCTCAAAAAAAGATTCAATTTTACCAAACTGTTCTGTTGTTAAGTTATTAACAAATGTAGTTAATTCTTCTTTGCTTTGTTCATGTGCATGGTAAACTTCTTTGTTATCATAGATGTAATCAATACATTGACATACGATATCAAACACCAAATCAATCTCAGAGTCGACACCATATTTTTCTAATGCATTAAGAACATTGATCGATGGATACTTCATCACTATTCCAACATCATTAAATAAACCAATTTTTGTTTGGTGTGTTGGATCAGTTTCAACTTTTAATTTAGTTAAATCTATACTAATTTTTACTCTTGATTTTTCGTCTGTGCAATCATCACAGCTAAAAAGTAAATCTACATTCTCACCGACAGATTTGGCACGGATCTGGCTAAAGATGTATTCAAGATCAAAGATAGCTAATTTATCTACATCAATTTTACTTTGAACACAAAGACGAATAACATCTTTAAGTGTATCAGCCATAACATTAATATCTTCACTTTGTTGTGCCAATAATAAAGATTTTTGTTCTTTAATTAGAAATGGACGAAACTTAATAGATTCTTGTGTAGAAGGAATTTCAGTTGTATATATTGGGGTGTTTTGTACTGGCAATGCCATGTTACGCTCCTTTAGTCATGTTATTAATTAACTTATTCAATTCAGCAGTGCTACCTACAAAGATAGCATTGTTTGTAACCTGTTTAGCTTTTTCAGCTTTAGATGGTTCATCTAATTTTTGTTTTTGAGAATGTAGATCTAACAATTGTTGATTAATATCTGCCAATTGTTTCATCAAATTTCCAACAACTTCAAATGCTCTCGGATGCTCAGACTGCATAGCCACATCAAGTGACTTTTGTAGTGCTTCTTGCCCTTGCTGAAGTAAAATACGAAGATTGTTTCGAGTGATATCGAAATCATCTTGAATTCTATTTGTAGAGTCGTTAATAACTTCTCCAGTCTTTGTTATCACTTCAGTTTTGCCCATTGGTTGAATACCAAACTCGGCAGATAATGTGTCATCAATTTTCATTATATTTTATTTAAAAAGTTTTAGGGTTTAAGTCATCAAATGGTAATCCATATGCAGGGTCTCCTGTTTCATAAACTGAGCTGTCATAACCAGAAAAATTATCAACAAACTCTTGAATATCATTAGTAGTGACTATTTCTTCAGTTGGTAACTGTGCTTTTGCAGAAGTTTCAAAATACTTATACTGCATTGTTATTGACAGTTTCATAACGTCTTTAGAAGCATAATCTAATTGAACAGCACCCATAGTTTTAGGATAACATTCAAATAGTTTTACTTCATATTGTGTGCTATCATTTAAGTCTTGAACATTAATTACCATATCACAAATATAGTCATCATAATAATTAAATGTTCTTGTGGTAGGATCTTGAATATATGACATCCACTTATCAAAAAGAAGTTTAACTTTCATATTAGTATCTACATAAAAAGACATACTAATATCACCAAATAGTTTTTCGTAAGGAACTTCTCTAAATTCACCAAATGTTCTATTTTGAATAGTAGAAAAGTTTAAACTTGGAAGTTGAACTTGATCACAATATAGCAGAACTTGCTGAGCATCTCTTTTCTGTAATGGCGGATTAAAAAATACACTATATCTATTAGTTCTGGCCAAACCACTAGATTTAACATTAGCGATAAATTGATCTAGGCTCATTTGGACTTCCTAATTAGTTTTCTGGAATCTGTCCAGATTTCTTGTTTACTCGCACCAACGAATACTTCAACTGGCAACAACATAGCAGTTGCCCAATTACTAGATTCTACTTGCCTAAATTGTGTTTTAACATGACTCATTAAATACTGTTTAACACAAGGTTTCGCAGCAGCATATTTAGAAACACCATCGATAGTTGCCCACGAATACTTTAATTTTGTAGTGTCATCAAACAGTTTATTATTTGCAAAGATTAACAAACTATCTAACAGTTGGATTCTTAATGCATATGGTAAATAGTGCATATTCAATCCAATAAAACCATCAGGTGTTTTACGAAACGGAAATACCAACGGAAACCTATCATAGTAAGGTAGTTCGGCTTTTGTTTTTGGATCGTATCCAAACATGTATAAACTTCCAGGGCGAACAGTACTAACTAACTGATTAGGATTACCATTTAATACTCTAGGTGGAGTTAGCCCTTGTTTAGTTATAAGTAAGACTTGCTGCTCGAACCAAGCACGACTCTTTAACATTACAGTTTTTAAGTCATACTGGTTACGTTCAAAAACGTCTAGTAAAGGTGATTTTTTAGCCATAATACTATTTAGGTGTTAGTCCTAACTCGTGTTCTGTTATGATCTTAAACTCCCATCCACGATCACGTGCATAGTTAGTTGCAGCTTCCCATTTGGCTTGATTTTTCATATAAGTTAATGATTCTACTAAGTACCGATTAGTTCTTTTTCCAGGATACTCAGGCAATTGAGTTTGTTTATAAGGTTTCACTTCTATTAAATAAGTTTTACCAGTCTTAAGTAACATCTTAAAATCTACAAAATAACGATGTATATGATTGTCTGTTGGACAACGATACGGAATAATAGTTTCTTCGGAAGACCACCTTAAAACACTAGGATTTTTGTCACACCAAGATGCAAACATAGTTTCCCATGAAGACCTCATTATTATATTAGTTGGGTCTCCAGTGTATTTTTCTGGAAATAATGGGATGTACTTTCTTTTATGGAACATAAATAAGTGAATAGGAAGAATTAACCTTTATTTAGGTAAAAGGATCAAAATGGCTGTGTACACACCAAAACCAAAAGCTGATAATCTTTATTCAACAAGAGGTGCACCAACAGCATTTGAACGAGATGAAACCAATTCTCAGTATAAAACACAAAACTACATGTATCCAAATGACTTATTTGCTTCTGATGGTCGTTATGGTGGAAGCTATGCTATATTCTACATTAATGTGAATATAGATTCTAAATTAGGAAAAGAGATAGGGGATGATTTTGTAAAAAACATACCACCTAGAGATCAAGGTGATTTTATCGCACAAGATCTAAATAAAATACAATTATTTGCAGCCAATGCTACCCTTAATGCTGGCGGTGCGCTGTTGGGTAATGCATTAGGTATTGGTGGTGCTTCTGCAGCTGCAGCTGCACTAGGAACAGTTGGTGCTGGTGCAGCAGCTAACTATGCTGCTTCTGCCAGTCGCAAACAGAAAAGATTAAAAACTGCAATTGCATTACATATCCCAAATCAACTTCAAATACGCTACGGAATGCAGTACAGTGAAGAAGATACATTAGCAATGGCTATGGCTTCAACAGGTATTGACGAACTTCTTAAAGCAACTCTTGGTGGTGGTAAAATTAAAGATCTCGGGGATCCTGTTCAGGCTGCAGTAACAAATCTAGCTTTATCTAAAGGTCCAGGGGCTGGGGCGATGTCAAACGCAACTGGATTAGCAGCAAACCCTAAAAAAGAACAAGTTTTTAAAGGTGTAGATTTTAGAACATTTCAATTTGATTATCAGTTTTTTCCAAGAACTGCAGATGAAGCATTGAATGTTAAAAGAATTTTATATGAATTCAAGTATCATATGCATCCAGAGTTTAAAGATGCTAACAACTTTGTCTACATATATCCAAGTGAATTTGATGTTTTCTATTATCAAGGTGGATTAGAAAATCCAAACTTACATCGACATACAAGTTGTGTGCTACAAGATATGACTATCAACTATACTCCGAATGGTAACTTTACTACTTTTGATAATGGCATGCCGACACAAATCAATGTAACACTAAACTTTAGAGAACTTGCACTCCTTACTAAAGATAAAATCAAGGATGGTCTATAATGTACTTTAAAGAGTTTCCACAATTTTTATATGACTTTAAATATAATGATTATGAGACAAGAACCTCAATTGTAAAAGACATTACACGAAATGTTCGCTTTCGTAAGGAAGTCTTAGAAAACATTTCTGTGTACGATACATATGATATTGTCGATGGTGAAACACCAGAAATTATTGCAGAAAAGATTTATGGTAATCCAGAATATCATTGGATCATCATGTTGGCAAACCAGCGTTTTGATTATATAACAGACTTTCCATTGGCAGAACCACAATTAATTAAAGTAGCTGAAGATGTTTTTAATCCAGCATTTACTGCTACTAGTTTGACGTATAGTGGTACTACAATTACAGTTACTGCACCACTTCATGGATTATTAGTATCACCATCGACTTCAGTTACATTATCAGGTGTCACTGCTTCTACTAATGCACCAAATGGTACATACATGATAACCTCTTCTACGATAAATACATTTACATTCACAGCCAACTCTACCCCAACTGGTACTATTGGTGGCACTATTAATGTTAAATCTACTGGTGTTGAAAATTATATACACCATTATGTTAATGCTGCTGGATATATTGTAATGTCAACTGCTGCTGGTGCTAGTTCAGTAACTAACATACAATTTTTTAGAGATAAAAATGAAGAGAAGCGCAGAATAAAAATTATCTCTCCGAGGATTGTTGAAACTGTTCTTAGAGATTACAAAGATTTACTATAATGAAATCTAGTGAAGTATTAAGATTTGCTGGCGATGTCAGTATTGATAAAGTTAGGATAATAACTGAAAAAGGTTTTTATCAAGATGTCAGTGCGCAAGTAATAAATGTACAGGTTTATGAAGATATATTTTCACCATTTATTACTGGCAGTTTAATTTTAAAAGACTCTCTTGATTTAGTTAATTTGTTCCCATTTATTGGTGAAGAATATCTTGAATTAGAAATAAGCACTCCTACTCTTGAACAATTTAACATTAAAGGTAGATACTATATTTACAAAATGAGTAACAGAGAAATGACTGGAGATAAATCTGTTGTTTACCAATTACATTTTATTTCAGTAGAAGCTGTTGTTGATTTAAATAAAAAAATTAGTCGTGTATTTGCAGACAGAATATCAAAATTAATTGAACCATTCATTAAAGACAAAACATTTGGTCTTGAATCTGATAAAAATGTTTTTGTTGAAGACACACTTAATAACTCTAAATATATTTCTAATTATTGGACTCCAATACAAAATATTATGTACTTGGTGTTTTCATCAATCAATACAAATAAATCACCAAACTATGTGTTTTTTGAAAATCGTGATGGTTTTTACTTTATAAGTTTAGAATCACTTTATACTAATGCAGTGTCGCAAAAGTTTGTTTACGACAAATATACAAGAGATGATATTCCACTTGGTGGAAGTGTAAGAAATACAGAAAAAGATTATCAACGTATTCTTGATATTAGTATACCAACTGTATTTGATTATATGGATCGTATTCGTTCGGGGATGTTATCATCTAGACAAGTATCTTATGATGTAACAAAAAAAACATATACTGCTAAAAACTATAATATGTTCCAGCGTTTTGAACAACAAAAACACTTAAATGAATTTCCAATTAATTCAGATAGTAGTACCTTTAGATCCAATTCAAAAATTATTAATCTTCCTAAAAACTTTGGAAACTTCAATGGTTTTGGTGATGTTACTTATGCAAAATCTAATCAAGAACGAAATTCATTGATGAAATTGGCAGAAGCTAACAAGATTAGTATTACAGTTCCAGGTAGATGTGATTATACTGTTGGACAAAAAATTAACTTAGATCTTAAAAGAATTGAACCCTTGTCTAAAAAAGACGGAGATACCACAGACAAAATGTTTTCTGGTAACTATATTATTGCAGCTATTAATCATTATGTTGATAGAGAAAAACATGAATGCAATATGGAAATTATTAAAGAAACATCTATGATGAATATGAACGGAACACGATAATGAATTTTTACTATGGTATTGTAGAAAATAGAAGTGATCCACTAAGACTTGGCAGATGTCAAGTGCGTATAGTAGGTTTGCACACGCATGATAAATCACAACTACCTACTGCAGATCTTCCATGGGCAGTTGCTGTTCAACCAGTAACTTCTGCTGCAATGAACGGTATCGGACATACTCCGATTGGTCCAGTAGAAGGCACGACTGTAATTATTATCTTTGCAGATGAAGATCAGCAACAACCAATCATGATGGGAACTGTTGGTGGTATTCCAAATACACCTGTTCCTGTAGACAAATCTGATGATGGTCCAATTACTACAGGAAGTAAAACAGAAGCTGTACAAATAAGAACAATCCCTGGACCAACTTCTGGAAAACAATTGACATTGTATGATCCAGAAACTGGTAATACTAATTTAACTTCAGGACTAAAAGCTAACATGAAAGTGCTGGCTTTTGGTATTCCAGCAGAAACATTTATTGTTTCTATTGATAGTGGTACGCAAATTACAATTAGTTATTCTGTTGTTGATTATGTTGAAAATATTCTTAAATTTGAAGATCCACCAACTAACTTAGAAGCAGTTACTCAAAGTAAAGTAAATGTACTAACAGATGGATCTGGTAATGTAGTAACATCTGGGGATGGTACACCTGTAACAACAGGAACAACTAGTGAAGAAGTAAAACCAACATCAACTAATACTGCAATACCAACAATACCACCTGCAAAATCATCTCCTAATCCAACAAAATCTACTGAAGGCATTAAAGCATTAATTGCTGCATGTGATAAAGTAGGGTTGACAACCAAAGAACAAAAGTGTGCTCTGTTAGGTATCGCTGGTGGTGAATCTAGATGGATACCTCAATTAGAAAGTTTTAACTACAGCGAAAGTAGATTAAAACAAATTTATTCATTTGCTACACCAGAAGATATAGCCACATATTCAAATGCCTCAAAAAAGGGTATGACAAGAGCGGAGTTTTTCTCATGGGCATATGGACCAACAAAACGTGGTAAAGGTTTTTTAGGAAATCTTACTGATGCAGATGGTGGTAAATATTTTGGTCGTGGATTTATTCAGTTAACTGGTCGTGGTAACTATAAACGATATCAAAATCTTGCTAATGCAACTGGACTAAGTTTAGATATTATTAATAATCCTGATTCTTTAGATACGGACATTAATGTTTCTGCACTAGTTGCTGCGCTGTATATTAAAGACAGAGTAAAGGGTGTTACTTCAAGCAAACATCCAGACTTCTTTCTTGCTGCTAAAAAAGCAGTTGGTGTTAATTCTCCAGACATCTCTGCACTAAAATTATCATATTATGAATACTTCTACGGTAAAGCATCAACTGGTGGAGTTGAAAAAGATGCTGGCTCTCCACCAGCAGAACCACCAAAAGATGGCGATGATTCTACTCCAAGACCATCCCAAAAGAGTATTGAATCTGGGTCATTCACAACAGGATTTAGAGATCCAAATAACAAATATCCACTAAGTGAGTATATTGGTGAACCAGACACAAACAGATTAGCTCGTGGTATTATTGATGGTACTATTGTTGCAAAAAAAGATGCAGTACGTGCACGTGGTATTCCAAAAGCACTAGATCTTGGTTCTTGGGACCAACCTGAAGCAACTTTTGGTGCACAATATCCATTCAATAAAGTATTTGAAACTGAATCAGGACATGTGCAAGAGTTTGACGATACTCCAGGATATGAAAGAATTAACACATATCATCGTTCAGGAACATTTTCTGAAATAGACCCAATGGGTACACAAGTAAACTATATTGTTGGTGATAACTTTGTGTTAATGGAAAAAAATGGATGTATACATGTATCAGGTGAATTAAATATTACTGTTGATGGTACTGCAAATATCTACTCTAGAACAGATGCTAATATTCAGGTTGAACAAAATGCTAACATTAAAGTTGGAAATAATGCAGACATTGGTGTAGCTACTGACTTAACAATAGCTGTTGGTGGCGACATGAAAGTTAAAGTTGCTGGAGATTATTCTATTCAAGCAGCAAACATTTATACTAAATCAGATGGAGTATCCAATACACAAGCTGTTGGTGCTCTAAGTATTAAAGGTGCTGAAACAAATATTGAATCTGAGGGTGATGCAAATTATCTAAGTGGTGGAACCACCAGTATGGATTATTCACAAGGACAGTTTGGTAATGGTGCTGCTGGAGCAACTGATGTTGAAGATGTTCCGTTAGTTCCACCAGTTCTTGGTGATCCACTTAATCCTGTTGTTCCATTTTCTATACCACCAGAAAGACAAATTGAAGAAAAAACTACAGCTGAAACTCCTGATGATTATGACACGCCAGAAGGTCGTGCAGCATCTGCTCAGCAAGCTAGAACTGAGGGTGTAGTTGGTGCTCCAGACCCAAGTGCTTCAGAAGAAGCTGCAGCTATTACTAAACCATCTGCTAATGCCAAAGAAGTTGACGTAGATACAAGTATTATTAAATCTACACGAGAATTTACAAATGATTATCGTTTGTCTAAAAACTTTACACTAGGCATGTTGATTGATGGTGGTGTCGGTGGTAAACATAAACTTGTTAACCAGATGCTTAGAGAAACTAAAGAAGGTCCAGAAATACTATTTACTGTACAAGATATTGTTTCTAATTTAGCATTCACTGCGCAAAATTTACTTGAACCTGCTCTTGAGGCTCTTCCAGGTGGTATTGGTGGATATAAAACTCAATGGAGGATTAATTCTGGGTATCGCCTTCGTGGTCTTGTAGCAAATGAATCTGCCACTTCAGATCATTGTAAAGGCAGGGCAGTAGATATTGGTATCTTATTACCAAACAAAGGGCAAAAAACATATGAATATGTTCAGTTGTTAGAAAAGATACTGCCATACGATCAAATTATTCTTGAATATCGTTACCCAGAATCTATCTGGATTCATATGAGTTATAAAGCTAAAGGTACAAGAAAGATGGCATTTACAATGGTGAATGACAGAACTTATAAAAGAGATTCAAAGGGATTTCCTGCTGGATTTGTACTTATTGACAACATACCACCAAAATCAGCATAATGGCTTGGACTCCTTCATTAACAGATCTAGGATCAGTAAATGAGAATGTAACAATATCTCATACTATAACATATATTGACGATATCACTGCGCTGCCTTACCCAGTTATTATAACTGTAGATCAGGTTAATCCAAATACCATTGTTATCTCTGGGAATACACTTTCTGGATACTACAAAGACTCTTTTAATAATACTATTACATACAGAACACCAGAAGGTACTTTTCCCGTAGTTACTAGGTTTAACGAAATAGATTTAAACAACCTGTATCAAATGATTTCATACAAGGCTAGTCCTGTTACGTCTAAGACTTTTACATATACTGCTAAAGCAATGGATGGAACTACTGTACTGAGTACTCAAGTATACAGTAAAACAGTTACCAATGACTGGACCGAAGGTAAAAATAATTTACAAACTTTTGTAGGGTATACCACATAATGCCAGCCATTAGTAGGATAGGAGATATGAGTACAGGGCACGGATGTTTTGCTCCGACTGCACTTATTCAAACTCCAGTAACAAAAACTTTTTTTAATGGTAAATTAGCTTCTGTGGTCAATACAGGATGCCTTCATGCTCCTCATGTATGTGGGGTTGTTACCCACGCTGGTGCTACAAGATCTCCAAATAGTGGAGCGAGTAAAACCTTTATAGAAGGTAATCTAGCTGCAAGAATAGGGGATAATATTACATGCGGAGATGCAATTGCCGAAGGATCTAGTAACACTTTTGTAGAATAACCTAAATAAACAATATGGCAAGAAATACAAGAATCTTTTCAGATCTAGACCTTAACTTCACTAAACATCCAGTGACGGGAGACATAACTCGCCGATATGACGACAATGCTATCAAGCAGTCCATAAAGAATTTATTATTGACCCGAAATTTTGAGAGACCATTCCACAGTGAAATTGGTTCTCCGATTCGAGCAATGTTGTTTGAAATGCCTGGACCAATGTTTACAAATATGTTGCAACGAGCAATTATTGATGTTATTAATAACTTTGAGCCAAGAGTAGAAATTTTAGGTGTCAGAGTAGATGATTCTGTGGATACTAACTCTGTTTACATAACATTAGAATTTAAAATAGTTAATACCGAGAGACCTATAACTCTTGACCTAGCATTAGAGAGAACCCGATAATGGCAAATAATAAAAGAATTAAAGTATCAGAGTTAGACTTTGATACTATTAAAACGAATTTAAAGACATTTTTACAATCACAGAGTGAATTTTCAGATTACGATTTTGAAGGATCTGGATTAGCTGTACTTCTAGATGTTCTAGCATATAATACCCACTATAACGGTATCTATACAAACCTTGCTGTTAATGAGTGCTTCTTAGATTCTGCAAGTAAAAGAGCTTCTGTAGTTTCATTGGCAAAAATGCTAGGCTATATGCCACGTTCAGCTTTAAGTGCCAAAGCCACAGTTAATGCAACAATAACTTCACCAACTACTACGCCTTCTACTGTTACTATTCCAGAGATGCAGCCATTTTTGACATCAATTGATAATGTTACGTACACATTCTATAATAGATCTTCTACAACTGTTGCTATTTCTAGTGCTGGTACTTATACTTTTACTGGGTTGGTTCTAACCGAAGGTACTCCACTTCAATACAAATATACTGTAGCTGCAGGAGTTCGCTTTATTATTCCTAACGCAAATGTAGATTTAAGTACTTTAACAGTTAGTGTTCAAGAAAATTCTTCTTCAGGTGTTTATCAAAACTTTACTCGTGCCGATACAATAACTGATATTACAGAATTTTCTAATGTATACTTTGTTAAAGAAATTGATGATGGTTTATATGAACTTTCTTTTGGTAACGACAACATAGGTAAAGCACTTTTTAATGGTAATGTTGTTACACTAGATTATATGGTTTCTAGTTTAGAAGAAGCTAATCTTGCATCTTCATTCACATATGGTGGTGTTTCTATTGCAGGAAGTAGTTTATCTGTAACAGCAACTGCTACAGCTGCTGGTGGTGCCAGCCCAGAGAGTATTGATGAGATCAAGTTCAATGCACCAAAATATTACGCTTCTCAAAATCGAGCAGTAACAACAGAAGATTATAAAGCAATTATATTAAAAAACTTCTCAGAAGCACAAACAATTTCAGTTTGGGGTGGCGAAGATAATGATCCACCAATTTATGGAAAAACATATATTTGTATTAAACCAAAAGAAGTAGACAAACTAACAGATGTCCAAAAACTGTTTATTACTAACAATATCTTAAAATCTAAAAATGTTCTTACAGTTATCCCAGAAATTGTAGATCCAAAATTTTTAAACATTCGTGTTACTTCTTTTGTTTATTATAACCCAAGATCAACTACGAAAAGTGCTGCCCAAATTGAAACTCTAGTTAAAAATTCTATTATATCTTACAATACTACTGATTTAGAAAAATTTGATTCTATGATGCGCTACTCTAAATTACTTAGAATTATCGATGAATCAGATCTTTCTATCATTAATAACTTAACTCGTGTAATGATTCATTATCCAGTTGATGTTAAATTTAATATTGCGTCAAGATATTCTTTTAATCTAATTAATCCAATTTCTCAAGATGGCGGTGCACAAGGTTCTGTCTTTGCATCAACAGGATTTTATATTCCTACTAGTAATGAAATACATTATTTGGATGATGATTCTGCTGGAAATATTCGTTTATATTACCAAAGCAGTACCCAAAAAATTATTGTTGATCCATTTATTGGTACTATTAACTATAGCTTGGGTACTATAGATATTAACAATTTAAATATCTCGAAAACTTATAATTCAGATTTTGAATTGCAGATTAAACCTGAATCTTATGATATAGTTTCTGCATTTAATAATATCATTAGAATAGATCAAGAACTATTAGAAGTAACTGCTATTGCTGATGATACGATTAATGGCGATTCACAAGCTGGAACTAATTATCAGTTTAATTCTATTAGAACACTTTCAACGGATTCTTAATGAGTCACATTAATACAATAAGAACACCGATTGCTTCGGTAGTAAGGTCACAGCTTCCTGAATTTGTCAGAGAAGATTATCCTACCTTTGTTGCATTTGTAGAAGCATACTATGAGTTTTTACAAAATCAAGGGGTTGATCTTACTGAATTTAGAGACATTGATAAAACTCTTGAAAGTTTTGTAACAGAATTTAAAAAAGAATTATCATATAATCTTCCTACCATAGTTGAAGATGAACGCTTTTTACTTTCTCGCATCAGAGACCAGTATCTTGCAAAAGGATCTGAAGCATCTTATAAATTATTATTTAAATTATTGTATGGTAAAAATGTTCGTATTTTATATCCTGCTGAACAAAGGTTAATTCCTTCTGACGGTAACTGGAATCAAAATACTACAATTTTTGTTAAAGTTTTGTTTGGAGATGTATCTGTAATTGAAGGTAAAACTGTAGAAATTGAACAAGCAGATACCATTTTGCGTGTTGGAATTAAAAAGAATGAACGCTTAACAGGTGATATTAATAATATCCAATTTGTGGGTGAAGATCTATATGAATTATTTTTAGATAAAAAAATATACGGTGCTATCGATATAGGTGATTTAATTCGCTATAAAGATCTATTCAAAGCAGAAATTTTATCAACTACCTCAACAGTTAAGATATACAGTGGTGGCTCTGGATTTCGTGTAGGACAAGTATTCGAATTAAAAAGTGGAAGTGGTTTTGGAACTTTAATTAAAGCAACTAAAGTATCTGCAACAGGAGCACTCCTTAATATTCAAGTTATTAAATATGGAATAAATTATCCTTTTGACTTTACAACTTCTATATTACCTAGTAATTCTATAACTTCCAAAGATATTGTAGAAGTTGATCTAGGTTTATCTCCTATAAGAATTAATAATGGAATAAATGATTTTATTGTTGGTTTAGAACCAAAATTAACTGTATCAGAAAACGGATTTATTAATAGTGTAGATTACATCACATCAACTTATGTAGATGGAACATATGCAGGTACCATATTAAAAGAATTTTCTTTTTCTAATGAAGAGATACCTGCTAATTCTTCCCCTGCAATTATTGATGTTACTTTAGGTACACTAGCACTATATCCAGGTTATTTTGAAACAAATAAAGGATTCTTATCAGATTCGATTTATATACAAGATAGCAAATATTATCAAATTTATTCTTATGTTATTTCTATCGATGAAAGACTATCTTCATATAAATCTGCAGTAAAAACGCTGATACATCCAACTGGAGTTGCATTATTCGGTGAATTTGAAATTTCTAATAACTTTGATTTGTCTATAGAATTAGAATCTTTAATAAAATCTTTAGGGTTGGGTTTCGAAGAAGTAGAATTACTAGTTACAGATGCTAAGACTTTAACATTTTTCAAAGGCTTATCTAGTGATCCTCTTGTATCGACAGATAATATAACATCAAAGGTATTCAGTGCTGCGAAAACTGATAGTGTAACAGCAAGCGATTCGGCAGGTTTCTTAAAGACCTTTTCTACAACTAAGACAGATAGTGTAACACTTTCAGATTCTGATTTTGTTGCTTCGTTTGGTTTAGTATTAGGAACTACGCAAAATATTACACATGCAATACCTACTTTTGAAACAGCACTAAATAGTTTAGTGTCATCACAAACACTAGAAGAAACTAATTTAGTGATTAGACGAGATCAAGATGTTTTCTTCGTATTACCTATTCAGAATATATCTACCACAGAATTTGGATATGTAGTTCTGGATCCATACGAAGAAGGGAACTATTTTGAGGAAATATATTTAAATAACAGAGATGCTATTTTTAGCAATTAACAGGAGAAACACTTATGCATACACTTAAAGAAACAGCTAAATTCACAGGTTTAGTGAATCTGAAAAGAATTAATAGTTCTGGAGAAGTAATCCAGGAAATAGAAATACCAAACTTGGTAGTTACTACTGGTAAAAACCATATTGCCAGTAAAATTACTGCAACTACTAATACCCCTGCTTCCATGACGCATATGGGTATCGGCACTGGAACTACTGGTGCAGTTTTAGCTAATACTCAGTTAGAAGCACAAACTGCACGTGTGGCATTAACAGGAAGTACTCCTACCAATAATACTATCACTTACACATGCACATTTAACGCTGGTGTTGGAGATGGAGCAATCACAGAAGCTGGAATTTTTAATGCTTCAACTGCAGGAACAATGTTATGCCGAACTACATTTCCTGTTGTGACAAAAGGTGCTGGCGATACAATTGCCATAACTTGGGTTATCACAATTAGCTAATCAGGAAATTAGGAGTTTAAATGCCCCATACTGTAGGTCATTCGTCTTTAATAAAGACTATCTTGCATAAAACTCTTGCAGAAGGGCTTTATAATGATATTGTACATCAATTTTCTAGTTTTTACTATTTTTTAGGAAAAACTATACAGTGGAATTATGAAAATACTCCTCCGTATCCAACAGATAGTTTACAGTATGAAAAAGAAACCAGAGATGAAATTATTACATGTAAACGAATTAGACCGAATGATGTAGCATTTGTTATTCCACGTAATAATTGGACTGCTGGAACTAGATATGATATGTATGATAATGAATACAATACAGAAATTCTTGGTTTAAATATTACCAATGGAGGTTCTGGGTATTTAACAATACCTACTATTACAATTACTGGTGGCGGTGGATCAGGTGCTGTATTTACAGGAGTGATTGATAATGGTTCTGGAAAACTTGTTGGCGTAGATGTAGTATCACGTGGGTATGGATATACATCTACCCCAACAGTTACAATTACTGGTGGCGGTGGTTCAGGTGCTGTTGCAACTGCAGTATTAAATTTATCTGTGACTGGAAAACAAAAACTAGAAGAATGTGTATTCTATGTTATGACATCAGACTTCAATGTTTATATTTGTTTAGATAATAATTTAAATAGTCTGTCAACAGTTATACCAGTTGGTTCACAACCGAATTCATTTAGTTTATCAGATGGTTACGTTTGGAAATACATGTACAATGTACCAATCCCATTACGTACTAAATTTTTAACTGAAGATTACATTCCTGTAACATCAGCATTAACAAATACGTTTTATAATAATGGTGCTTTAGATGCCCTTACTATACTTAACAAGGGTTCTGGATATACTTCGGCTCAAATTTTAGTTAATGGAGATGGTTTTCTAGAAACAGATCCAATTTTTATAAATCAAATAAATATATTAAGTGGTGGAACAGGATTTACAACAGCAACCGCAACTTTTTCAGATCCAGTTTTAAATACGTCAGCTTTTATTGCGAATGCTTCTGTATTTTTAGGACAGAAAATTTTCAATACAAACAAAGATTTTTATGAGGTCGTAACACCTGGAACTTTCGGTGCAACTGCGCCTTCACATAAAAAATCTATAGCTAAAAATGGAACTGCTGTTTTAAAGTATATTGGTACTACTTTAAAAGGAACACTAACTGTTTCTTCTGGTGCAATTTCTGCAATAAATTTAACGGCTTCAATTAGAAATTATACTATAACTAACAGCGGTTCTGGATATTTAACAGTACCAACAGTTACAATTAGTGGTGGCGGTGGTACAGGGGCATCAGCAATTCCAAAGCTAAACAATGGAAATGTTTTATACATATCTCCGATTAATGAGGGTGATGGATATACAAGTATACCTACAGTAAAAATAGGAACTGCATGGACAGCTTCAACTTCACTTACATTGAATAGTCAAGTCACTAATGCTTTAAAATTATACACAGTTACAACAGCAGGAACTTCTGGAACAGTTGCACCAACGCATACTTCTGGCGCAGTCACTGCCACTGGTGGCACTGCTGTATTAACTTTTGCTGGAGCAGAAGCTACTGCCACAGCTGTTAGAAAGTTTGGAAGTGGATATTCAAGTGTTCCGACTCTGACTGTTACTGGCGCAAGATCGACAGAACCAGAATTTCAATTCTTAACAGAAAAATCTTCTGCTATAATTATTCCAGTTATAAATAGTGGACAACTTGATTCCGTAATTATAGAAAATCCTGGTATTGGATATAGTTTTGCTGCTTTAACTGTTTCTGCTCAAGGTGGTGCAGGCAGTGAAGCCGAATTAATAGCAGATTTATCTGTTGGTAATATAGATTCTTTACAAGCAAATAGTGAGATGTTAACTACACCTGGAACTATTGAAGCAATAAAAATTATTAGTAATGGTTACGGATATTCTACTGCAAATGTTCGTATAGAAGGAGATGGAACTGGTGCAAGAGCAACAGCAACTATCAACTCTGTCAATGGAAGTATATCTAAAATTAATATTACTAATAAAGGTACTAATTATAGCTATGCAAATGTTACTATTGTAGGTAATGGATCTGCAGCAACGGCAAGAGCTATACCATCACCAAAAAATGGACATGGTAAAAATTCTCCAGATGAATTGTATGCAAGAAAGCTAATGTTTTACGGCAATGTTTCTGTTGACTTAAATCAAGGTTTACAGATTAATAACGACTATCGTCAATTGGGCATCATTAAAAATCCAACTGCATATAATTCTACAAATTATTTTAACGACTTACTTGGTTCTTCATGTTTTATTTGTGCAACTAGTATTAATGTTAATTCCTTTCCAAAAGATAGTTTAGTTTTTGTTAATAGAACTTTAACTGTAACATCTGGGGCTACTGATATAACACAAGTTATTGTTAAAAAATATAGAGTAGTTACAGCAACATCTTCAGCGATATTATTGTTATCATTAGATAATGATGTTCCTCAAATTAATGATACCTTTTTTAACGGTAATAGTCCACCTCAGACGTTTATAGTTAATACTGTAGGTAATCCTGGTATAGATAAATACTCTGGACAGATGATGTTTATTGATAATAAATCTGCCTTTACACCATCTTCACAAGAAGTGGTTACACTAAGAACAATTATACAATTTTAAAAGAGAATTTAAATGCCTATAGATTTTAATAACGAACCATATTATGATGATTTTGCTGAAAGCAAAAAATTCTATAAAATTTTGTATCGTCCAGGCTTTGCAGTTCAAGCAAGAGAACTCACGCAGATGCAAACCATTCTGCAGAATCAAATTTCCCGTTTTGGAGACTGGGTATACAAAGAAGGGGCAATGGTTGTTCCTGGAAATTCTTCTGTTGATGTTGATGTTGATTACGTTAAATTACAAGCTACATATAATAATGTTAATGCCGATACTGTTGTTGAAGAATTCGTTGGTTTAACCATTGTAAATGCAACTGGTCTACAAGCTGAAGTAATTCACTACGCAAAATCTTCTGGAGCAGATCCAGCAACACTTTTTGTTCGTTATAAAAATTCTGGCACTAGTGGAACTGAGAAAACTTTTGGTGTTAATGATATTATTAGTGATGTAGATGCAACTTATACTGTCCAAGCTGCCGCAAGTGCACCTTCAGGCAAGGGTTCACTTGCAATAATTGAACTGGGTATTTATTATATTAAAGGTCACTTTGTACTGGTAGAACCACAAACAATTGTTCTTGACAAATATACAAACACACCAACATACCGTATTGGTTTAACTTGTACAGAGCAAATTATTACTTCTGAAGAAGATGAAACATTATTTGATAATGCACAAAACTCATTTAACTATGCAGCCCCAGGTGCGCATCGTTTTAGTATAGATTCTGTATTAACTAAGCTAACAGAAGATAGTACTACTGATACTGATTTTATTGAATTAATTAGAGTTAAATCTGGACAAACAACACGTAACACTAAAAGAACAGAAAATTCTGGTTTAGAGAAAACTTTAGCTGATCGCACATATGATGAATCAGGTAATTATACAGTTAAGAATTTTGAACTTGATGTGCGTGAATTTAGAAATAATAATCGCTCACAATGGGTATCAGGTAGATACTATCTTAGTGGTGATGTTGTATCAAATGCAGGCAATACTTATGTAGCCAGAAACAGTGGTACGTCAGCGTCACCTAATCCACTTACTCCACCAATTCACGCTGCTGGAACAGTTAATGATGGTCCAAGTAATAGTGGTGTTTCATGGGAATTTGACAGTGAACCTTTTTATAATCGTGGTATTAATTCTCCAGGGAATGCTGACATTCAAGCTACACATGAAGCAAATGAAGCAAAACTTGCTGTTGGGTTAGAACCAGGAAGAGCATATATTCAAGGTTATTTGGTTGAAAAACCTTCTACCACTTATGTTACTGTTCCAAAAGCACGTGATGCAGTACAAGTAGAAAATGCTTACATTCCAAGCACTGTTGGTAATTATGTATTGGTAACTAATGTTAATAGTTTACCACCGATAAGCACATTCGGTACAGTTACACTATATGATAGATTAGTATCTTCAGTTGGTGTTGCTCCTTCAGGTGCTACTGCAATTGGTACTGCTCGTGTTAGATTATTAGAGTGGCATAATGGTACTATTGGTACACAAACTTCAATTTATAAACTAGGTTTATTTGATGTTAAAATGAATGGCACATTTGACTTTAATCGTAAAGTCAAATCGGTTTTCTTAAGTGGTGGCACTGCAGCACTTTCTTTTTCTGCAAACATTGATCCTATACTCGGTCGTATCGTCGGTAGTGCTACTGCTGCAAATTCTGCAACAATTACTGGTACACAAACTTCTTTCCAAACAGATCTTATCGTTGGTGATGTGATTTCTTTTGGTGGTGTATTACGTCGTGTTGACACGATTACAAGTCAGTCTCAGATAACTGTTGATACTGCTATTACTATCACTGGTTCTACTATGGATCGTGTATCAACTGTAGTTTATGAACCAGAAAATACTTCATTGGTATATCCTTTACCATATTATGCAATAAAAAATGTACGTGGTATCTCTGGCGGAGTTCCTGGTGCTGGTGGGAATGATACTAATTATACTGTTTATCAGCAATTAGATGTAACAACAATTAGTGGTGGCTCTATAAATCCACCTGGATTGGGTTCTGGAGTTTTTGCTTCAGCTGCTGAAACAGACAACTATATTGTTTTAAATAATACTACTGGTGGGATAATTTTACCAACTGGTACTATTACTGGCACAGGAACTAACACTTTAGCTATCCCAGTAAATTCTGCTCTTAATGGTAACACTGCAATAGTTATTGCAGCTGTTAATAAAACTGGTTCGACTTCTACTGAAAAAACTAAACTCCTACAGTCTTCTGTTGATGTTTTATTTACAACTCAAGCCACAGCACAAGATTCTTCTTTATCATTAGGTGTTGCTGATGGTTATCGTTTAGTTTCTGTTAAAATGAGAACTGGAACATTCGCTGCACCAACTGGTACTTACAGTATTGATATTACAGATAGATATGAGTTTGATTCTGGACAAAGATCTACTCACTACGATATTGCTAGAGTTAATTTAAAAAATTCGTATGCTCCTCCAGAAGCACCAATTACAGTAACTTTTGATCATTTTACACATACTGCTGGAGATTATTTTACCAGAGATTCTTATCCAAATACTGTAGATTATAAATTAATACCTTCTTTTAACGGACTATCATTAAGAGATTGTATCGATTTCCGCCCAAGAATTAATAATGCTGGTACTGAATTTTCTTCAACTGGAGCATCCGTATCATTAGTTCCAAAACGTGGTATCGATATTATCACAGATTTTGCATACTATCTCGCTCGTAAATCTAAAATTGCTTTAGATCTTTCTGGTAAATTTGTTTCTATTGATAGTGTTTCTTCGTTAAATCCAGGAGAACCAGCAGACCTTGCTCTTGGTTTAAGTTTGTATAGTTTAAATCTTGAGCCTTATACATTTGGAACGACTAGTGATAATGTTGTAGTTACTCGTTTTGATAACAAGCGTTATACGATGCGTGATATTGGAAAACTAGAAAAGCGTATTGATAACTTAGAATATTATACTTCATTATCATTATTAGAACAGCAAACAGAATCACTTGAAGTTATAGATTCAGATGGTGACACACGTTTTAAAAGAGGATTTATTGTAGATAACTTCTCTGGACATAATACTGGAGATACTACATCTCCAGATTATTTAAATTCTATTGATATGGAAAATGCTGAATTGCGTCCATTCTATTCAATGAATAATATTAATTTAGTAGAGAAAAACTCTACTGTTGAACAGCGTAATGCTGCAAATTATAAACTGTATGGTGATGTTATTACACTTCCAGTTGTTTCTAATATAAAACTTATTGAACAGCCTTATGCTACTCGTTTAGAAAACATTAATCCATTTGCAGTATTTACTTTCCTAGGTGATGTGAAAATTAATCCTTCTTCGGATGATTGGTTTGAAATTGATCGTCGTCCAGATTTAGTTATTGATGTTGAAGGTAATTACAATACAGTTAAAAATCTTGCTGAAAAGGCAGGGGTTCTTGGTTCTGTTTGGAATGCTTGGCAAACTTCATGGAGAGGAACTCCAGTAACCACTCAAGTCACCCAAAGATTTAGCGGGGAAGGTATAAGAGTAATAACTACAGAACAAACTGCAACTCAAGTTGGTCAAACTCGTACTGGTGTAAAAACAACACTTGTTGCAAAAATTGATCGACAAGTTATCGGAGATCGTGTTCTTCAAACTGCTGTGATTCCATATATCCGTTCTAGAAATATATTAGTTCAGATTCAAAAATTAAAACCTTCTACTCGTTTTTATCCATTCTTTGATGGAATTGATATTGCACAGTATTGCACACCAGCTTCTAAAATTGTTTATGTTCCTGTGAGTGGTACATTTAATACTGATACTAATGTTGGTTCTCTTGCTACTGGTGTACCACGACGTATTGCTGGTGATGCCCAAGTTTGTTTAAATCGTGGTGATATTATTACAGGTGGCACTTCTGGAGCAACTGCAGTTGTAGTTGGAAAAGAATACAATCCAGATACTAATGCATATGCATTATTTGTAGTAAATATTATCGGAACATTTAGTACAGCTGAGACTATTACAGGATCAGTCTCTGGAGCAACAGGAACTGTTGGCACTAGAACACTTGCTTCTACTGGTGGAAATCTAGTATCTAATATTAATGGTGATTTACATCTACTATTCAATATTCCAAATACTGATGCATTAAGATTCCGTTGTGGTTCTCGTGAACTTAGACTTGTTGATGTACCTACATCAGATGGTTTATTTACTTCTCGTGCTCGTGCTAACTATCATGCTGAGGGCATTTTAGAAACTCGTCAACAAACAGTACACTCAGTTCGTAATGCTGAACTAGTTGAAGAACAACTGTCAGGAAACCAAGTTATTGTTCAGAATTCTGAACGAGTTGTTGCTGATAGTGGTTGGTTCGATCCTCTTGCTCAAACATTCTTAATCGAACAAAGGGGTGGATGTTTCTTATCTAAAGTTGATATATACTTTGCAACAAAAGATCTTACTATTCCAGTTATGTTAGAAATACGTGAAGTTGTAAATGGATATCCAGGAAAACTTGTTCTACCATTTTCTCGTGTAACACTAAAGCCAGAACAAGTTAATGCACCTGTAGCTGGTGACACCATCAATACAGCTGTATATAATACAGTTACATTAAATGGTACGACTGTTGCTAAGTGGGATGCACCTACAACATTCACATTTCCATCTCCAGTTTATGTTCAAGAAAATACTGAATATGCCATTGTTTTAGCATCTGATTCTAATGCTTATAATGTTTGGATATCTCAGGTTGGCGAACAAATGCCTGGAACTGCTCGTACAATTTCTGAACAACCTTATCTTGGTTCATTGTTTAAATCTCAAAATGCTTC